>OJYG01000016.1_pt1 | contig 101234 bp, 111 predicted proteins | sample 1600841 | NCBI WGS metagenome assembly OJYG01 (sample SAMN04436709, study PRJEB24849) | human gut metagenome | biome: human gut; feature: NICU; material: stool | host: Homo sapiens | place: USA: Saint Louis, MO | collected 2010-09-09
CTGAAACATAATGTTCTATTTTCGTAGCCATTGAGCGGCTGACAGTTTTACGCGATTCTCACTGTCTCAGCAAGCGGTCTTTGGGTAATGAGTGGGGTTATTCCTCTTTACCAAACGCCACTTTCAGACGATTAAGCCAGCCATCAAACGCACTTTGGGTAAGCAGCGTGATGGCATATTCGCCCTGGAGTCCTTGATCCGTGAGCGGGGTAAACTGTGCGGCACTGAAGCGGTCCGGCGAGCGGGTCAGCAGTTCGACCGCTGCCGAAAGTGCGGGTGACGTCTGCGGGATCTCCGCGCGGCTGTTTAACAGGATTTCTCCGGTCAGGTCGAGCAGCGTCGGCTCATGACAAAGCACCGGCGTCAACGCCTCGAGCGCGGGTTCGGCCTGCCAGCGGGAGAGGGACTCCAGCTGATGCGCATTCGCGTAGCGCAGCTCGACGACGGGTAAAAGCGGCATCCACGCATCGTGGCTCGCGGGAAGCGTGTGCGGCTGAATATGGTGCCCCGGCAACCAGCGAACAGGATGTCCCAACAGCGCCTGAAAAATCGCGACCACGCGCGCCTGAAAACCGATAAAGCCGATAATCTGGTTAATCACCACGATGTCGTACGTGGACAGGCCCACCTCATCAAGCTGGTTCCGGGCTTTATCATCAATGACATCAGGTGAGCTGGCGAGCTGGCGGGCATACTGGGTGATTTGCGCCAGGCGGCGGTTGCTTTCGCGCGAGGAGTCCGGGCCGGGAAGCGGGGCGAGGAGGGCGGCGTAGTGGTTACAGAGCCGCTGAACGCCGCAGGCCTGTGCGACCGTTAACGCGGTACTGAGCCGATCGTAAGCGCTGAGCGTATGCAGGCGGTTCACGGGAATTGAGAGCGGAAACAGCTGGTGGCATAAGGCTCTGGCAGGGGTAAGCCAGCCAGAACAGGCGGCGACAATCTCATCAGGCAGGGCTAAATCGAGCAAAAAACGATCGTCGACGTTAGCGGCTTCGGGCACCAGGGGCAGAACATCCGTCTGCGCGTGGTTTGACTGGGTTTCATGATACCAGTGGCCTTTGCCGGAAAAACGGCGTTGTTCCATGTGCGTTCCTTGATCTCAAAATGGCGATCAATATCCTGGCGTAAGGCAGATAAAGGGAAAAATATTGTTAGGTGATAACAAATAGCAGAACGGAATAACGAAGGGGTGACGCGGGGGGGGAAATACTCTCTTCCCGGGCGGGAAGAGAGTCACAGCTTATTTAATTTCCAGCTCGTTCATTGCAGCGATGTTGAAGCCGCCGTCAACGTGAACCACTTCGCCGGAGATACCCGCGGAAAGGTCAGAGCACAGGAATGCTGCAGAGTTACCCACATCTTCAATGGTAACGGTACGACGAATCGGGGTAACCGCTTCGCAGTGTGCCAGCATTTTACGGAAATCTTTAATACCGGAAGCGGCCAGGGTGCGAATTGGACCCGCAGAGATGGCGTTAACGCGCACGCCTTCAGGACCCATTGCGTTCGCCATATAGCGTACGTTGGCTTCCAGAGACGCCTTAGCCAGACCCATAACGTTGTAGTTAGGGATAGCACGTTCTGCGCCCAGGTAGGACAGGGTCAGCAGGGCTGCGCCCGGGTTCAGCATCGCGCGGCAGGATTTCGCCATCGCAACGAAGCTGTAGGAGCTGATGTCGTGCGCGATTTTGAAGCCATCACGGGTTACCGCGTTCACGTAGTCGCCGTCCAGCTGGTCGCCAGGCGCGAAGCCGATGGAGTGAACGAAACCGTCGAATTTCGGCCATGCTTTTGCCAGTTCAGCAAACATGCCGTCGATGCTTTCGTCTTGTGCAACGTCACATTCCAGAACAATGCTGGAACCCAGCTGCGCGGCAAACTCTTCAACACGGCCTTTCAGCTTGTCGTTCTGGTAGGTGAACGCCATCTCAGCGCCTTCGCGATGCATTGCCTGTGCGATGCCGTATGCGATGGACAGTTTGCTGGCAACGCCAGTCACCAGAATGCGCTTACCGGAAAGAAAACCCATAGCTTTAATCCTTATATTCATTGCTTATTTTGCCTTGTAATTCATAGCGTTACAGGCAGTATTTCAAAATCATTCGAAATTAGCTCGAAATTATAGCCCACTCAGACCCTTTGTGTCACGATATTTCTCGCACTTCTCCGAAGTCGCATGCCCCGAAGAATGCGCCGCGGACTCGCGGGGGCGCGAAATTTCAGCATTCGTCCAGTATATCACCCGGCAACAGCTTCGCCTCATCCAACCAGCGAGGAGGCGCGATCCCGCAAGGGTGTTCATGCTTTCCTGATGTTGCCGATGAAGCGCGCAATAACGATAAAGAAAACCGGTACGAAGAAGATCGCGAGAAGCGTACCGCTAATCATGCCGCCAAATACGCCGGTACCGATGGCATGCTGCGTACTGTCGCTCGCACCGGTGGCCAGCATCAGAGGAACAACCCCTAAGGTAAAGGCTAACGATGTCATCAGAATGGGGCGCAGACGCTGACTGGCGGCATGAATGGTCGCCGCCAGCAGGGGTTGCCCTTCGCGATGCAGTTGCCTGGCAAACTCCACAATCAGAATGGCGTTCTTGGCCGACAGGCCGATGAGCGTAATCAGACCGACCTTAAAGAACACGTCATTGGTCATGCCGGCAACAAACACCGCTATCACCGCGCCGATAAGGCCCAGTGGAACGACCAGCATGACCGCAAAAGGAATAGACCAGCTCTCATACAGGGCGGCGAGAACCATAAACACGACCAGTATCGACAGGGCGATCAGGCCCGGAAGCTGCGATTCCGATTTTATCTCCTGTAGCGAACTCCCGGCCCACTCACCCGCCATGCCCTGAGGCAGGCTCCTGGACAAGCCCTCCATGGCCTTCATTGCGGTGCCGCTGGATACGCCTGACGCCGCACTTCCGGTAATCCGTATAGCAGAATAACCCTGGTAGCGCGTCAACTGCTGCGGCGCAACGTTCCAGGATATCGTCGCAAACGTTGATACCGGCACCATCTCACCCATCCGGTTTTTCACTGATAGTTTCAGTATCTGCTCGGGCTGCATTCGATAGGGGGCATCGGCCTGAATAATCACCTGTTGAACGCGGCCGTTGTTCGTATAGTCGTTGACGTAATTTGAGCCCAGGGTGACGGAGAGCGTCTGGTTGATATCATCGAATGAGACGCCCATCGCTTCCGCCTTTTCCCGGTCAACCTGGAGCGCAAGGCTGGTTCCTTCCGGCAGACCGTCTATATAGACATCGCTGAGTTCAGGGCGTTGATTAGCCTGCTGAACCAGCGCGTCGGCGGCCCTCTTTAGAGCCTCATAGCCCGCTCCCGCTCTGTCCTGAACGTACCATGTGAAGCCCGAGGAGGTGCCCATATCCGAAATGGCCGGCGGGAGCAGGCTCATTGTGACGGCATCAGTGACGTTCGTCATGCTGGCCTGTATGTGGTCGGCTTCACCCTGAGCCGTCGAGCCCTGCCGATTTTTCCAGTCCTTCAGCGTGGTGAAGGCCATAGCCGAATTCGGTCCTGAACCTGAAAAGCCAAACCCCAGGATCATAATGTTGCTTTCAATGTCCGGCCGGACCGCAATTTCCGCTTCAAATTTTTTAACCACGTTGAGGGTGCGCTGCATCGTGGCATCAGAAGGCAGCTGGATAGAGGACATAAAGTAGCCCTGATCTTCATCCGGCAGAAAGGACGACGGTAGCGAAGACAATCCAACAAACAGCGCCGTGCAGAGCGCAACGTAAAGGAGCAGCATACGCCCGGTTCGCTTCAGAACGGCACCCAGCCCGGCTTCGTAACAGACGGTGAGCAAACGGAAGCGCGCGTTAAACCTGGCCGCGAACCTTCCACTTCCGCTCTTTCCTGCCTTGTGCGGCTTGAGTAACGTTGCGCACAGGGCAGGCGTTAGCGTCAGGGCCAGAAACGCGGACAGCAGTATGGAGACCGCCATAGAAATACAAAATTGTCGATAGATAATCCCGACCGAACCCTCAGCAAACCCCATGGGGATAAAGACGGCAGTGAGCACCAGCGTGATCCCGATAATCGCCGGGGAGATCTCCTGCATGGCCTGCCGGGTAGCGTCCCGTGGGGAGAGGCTTTTTTCCGCCATCAGTCGTTCGACGTTCTCCACAACCACAATGGCATCATCAACGATAATCCCTATTGCCAGCACCATGCCGAACATCGTCAGAATATTGATGGAGTATCCGCTCAATAACATCACCGTGAAGGTGCCAAGAAGTGCGACGGGAGCAACAATCGCCGGGATAAGCGTACAGCGTATCTTGTGCAGAAACAGAAGCATCACCAGGAAGACCAGCACCATCGCTTCGACAAATGTCTGAACCACCTTCATGATAGAAAGTTTCACAAACGGCGCGGTATCGAAGGGAACCGTAAACGCCATTCCTTCCGGTAACACCTGGGAAAGCTCGTCGATGCGCGCGCGTACGCCTGAAGCTGTACTCATTGCGTTGGCACCCGGCGACAGCTGGATTGCCGCCGCCGTTGCGGGCACACCATTTTCGCGGATACCGAAAGCGTAACTTTGCAGGCCGGACTCAACGCGCGCGACGTCGGACAGTTTCAGCCTCGCGCCCGATGCATCTGATTTCAGGGTAATGTTTCTGAACGCCTCTACCGAAGTGAGTTGCCCCTTCACGCTGATGGGATACGTTACGCCTTGTCCCGCAGATGCTGGTTCATCTCCCGTTTTGCCGGGCGAAACCAGGGCATTTTGCTGGCCAACAGCAGTAAGTACATCGCTCACCGAAAGGCCGTAGCTGTGGAGCTTCATCGGATCCAACCAGATACGCAGCGCTTTTTCGCCGCCAAACAGCTGAACTTTCCCTACGCCGGGCACGCGACGAAGCTCGTCACTGACGTTTCGGGCAAAATAGTCGCTTAAGTCGGCTTCCTCGAATTGACCGCTGGTGGACTTCAGCCCCACCATCATTAAAAATCCAGAATTAGCGGCCTCGACGTTAATGCCGTTTTGTCTTACCGCCTGAGGAAGACGAGGCTCGACGATCTTTATCTGATTCTGCAGATCCATCTGTGCCAGCTTGATGTCCGTGCCGGGTTTAAACGTGACGGTAATCGATGCCGAACCGGTTGTGTCGCTGGATGATTCGAAGTAGAGCAAATTATCTACGCCAGAGATTTCGCGCTCGATTAACGATACCACCGACGTATTCATGATATCGGGGCTGGCCCCCGGGTAACTAACGGAAATAATGATGCCCGGCGGAGCCACCGCTGGATACTGCGCAACCGGCAAACGAGGAATAGACAGGAGACCCGTCAGGACGATAAACAGCGCCACGACCCAGGCGAAAATAGGGCGGTCAATAAAAAAATGAGGCATTGGTTTTTTTTGTGTAAAAGAGTGAGGCAGAGACTCTACCGCGCACCTGTTTAGCGGAAGTGGGCGGTTTATGGAGGATGTGTGGAGCAAGGGCTCAGATCATTCTCATAATGAGGTACAGCGGTGCTCCACCAAAAAAAATGATCAAATAACATTCATAGTAAAAGATCAGATCCGCAATATCGGGTATCGCGTTTAACAGCACGGTGAACGTAATAATGAGATAAACAAAAATCACCATCAGCCAGAAGGCGATGATAAGAAGCTCAATGAACGCGCCGGCTTTATTTTGTATAACCAGAGAAACCACTGACAATGCGATGCAGCCATAGATAAGGGGTGAAGAGAGCAGCGTCGAGGCGACTTTCTCATCCATTCTGTGTACCAGCACCAGCCAGGCATAAAGTAATCCCCACGACAGCAGCAGAAACAGGAAATATATGCCCAGTTTTTTAGGAGAAAAATATTTAGAAAGTTCCATGTTCATTATTTCAGCCAACTTCATAAAATCTTTAAGAAACAGTGGTAATTTGCAGCCCGCAATGCACAACGCGTTATGCCTCATTAGCGATTTTGAACGGACATTGTCGAGTCTTTATTGACTGAATGTGTAGGCTGTGTGGAGAAATAACCGGGCATTTAAATCAACCGGGAAATTTTCGTGACTACGGCACTTTTTCCCGGAGGCTGCGTCTTATTGTGCTCAAGATATCTGATAGCGTGCTTAAAGGGATTTCACCCGCGGAGATAATATGAACAAAAATACGCTGATCCTTGTTGTTGAAGATGAAGACGAAATCGCCGATATACTGATGAGCTACTTAGAGCGTTCGGGAATGAAAACGCTCAGGGCCAGGCAGGGCGAGCAGGCGATAACGCTCAATCGCCTCCATAAACCGGATCTCATCTTGCTGGACATTCACCTGCCCGTGTGTGACGGCTGGAGCGTGCTTACCACGCTTCGCCATGAAAGCGCTGTCCCCGTCATTATGGTTTCCGCTCTCGATCAGGACGTCGATAAACTTATGGGTCTGAGGCTCGGCGCGGATGATTACGTAATCAAACCCTTCAACCCTTCGGAAGTTGTCGCGCGGGTTGAGGCGGTGCTGCGTAGAACAAAGCCTGCGCTTCAGCAGGCGGGGGCCCTGCCGCTCAGAACGCCATTCATTACGGTCTATCCGGATGATTTCTACGTGGAGGTTACTGCGGGGCCCGAGGTTATCTCCCCGGTCTTAACGACGACCGAATTTAAATTGCTTTCTTACCTGGTGCGGTATCCGCGCAAGGTCTGTTCCCGTGAAGAGTTGCTCAACGCGTGTTTGCCGGAAGGCGATACGCTCGACAGAACCGTCGACAGCCATATGAGCAAGCTGCGAAAAAAACTGGAGCTGGCCGGTCTTTATGGCGTTCCCGAGAGCATCAGGGGCATGGGTTACCGGCTTGGGGAAAAGAAATGAATAAAGAGTCTGTCCTGAGTCGTCAGATCTTAACGTATATGCTATTGCTGACGTTTACGATAATTGCCATCGCCATACTGGGCTCCTGGTTTTTTTACTCCTTTATTCTGGATCATCTTCCCGGCGGCCCTGCTGCGGGCGATGACGAGCAGATGACGATGTGGGACTGGGTATGGATTGGGACCGCGACAACGATCAGCCTGATCATTGCCGTATTCTTTACGGTCAAACTTTCATCGCGAATACTCACCCCGCTAAACACGGTCGCGTCCAGCCTGAAAAAAATTTCTCAGGGCGATCTGGACGCCAGGGCATTCTGTGCCAGTTCCCGGCTGGGAGAGATCAATCACCTGGTTACGGATTTCAATGAAATGGCAGAAAAGCTGCAAACGCTGGATATCCAGCGGAAATCCTGGAATGCTGCGATTGCGCATGAACTCAGAACCCCGGTCACCATTTTACGCGGAAGGCTTCAGGGGCTGGTTGACGGGGTGTTTACCCCGGATCCGGTGCTGTTTACTAACCTCCTTAAACAGACGGAAGGATTAACCCGTCTGATTGAAGATCTCCGGGTTATCAGTTCGGATGGCGGGGCAGGATACACGTTATACCAGGCCAGAACGGATCTGAAAGGGACAATACTGGACGCGCTCGATACCTTCATGCCCGAGTTCAACCGTAAGGCATTTAGCGTCCATACTGAACTGAGGGAGCAGCAGTGCGCATTCGATCCCTTACGCATCAATCAGTGTCTGACCGTTTTATTTGACAATGCCTTACACTATTCCACCTCGCGCAAGCTCACGGTAAAAAATGGTGTTTCGGATAAAGGCAATTTTATCCTGATTCAGGATGGGGGACCGGGTATTCCCAGGGAGTTTCATGACTTTCTGTTTCAGCCCTTTCAGCGCGATAACGGTGCCAGACAGTTGAACCCGGAAGGCTGTGGTTTGGGCTTGTCGGTGGTAAAAGCCATCATGCTGGCGCATGGTGGCGATGTTACCTATACATTATCAACGCAAAACCATTCGATATTTAAACTCACCTGGCCCGACTCGTGAGCGTCAGCGGTAGGTCAAATGTGCCTGCCGGCGGTAAATGCCATATTTTTCCTAGCTTAGCATCCCATTCCTGCGGGGTAATCGACAGTTTACCGCGTCTCGGGCTTAAGGTTATTTCACTGAAATAGATTTCATCTTTTTTTAGCATGAGGTCAACGCGGCAGTAGTCAATACCATCCGCCAGCTCCTGGGATGCCAGCAACGCTTGTCGGAACAAGGCCGGTTCGCCTGGCGCCAACGGTGTATTCGGATATTCCATCTGAAAGGGTTGTAAGTTCCAGTACCTGTCGTAAACGTTGATGAAACCTTTGCCGCTGTCATCCGTAAAATCCGCTTCAACATAGTGGGCAACGCCATGAAAGCAATGGATCCTTAGCATTTCGGGCGCTGTGTTCCTGTCTGCATCATCGAAGAGATCGACATACGGTTCGCAAAGTATTTTTGGCGTAATGTTTTTGTACTGCCATTCGCGCGTGGTGTAGTACATATTTTTCTTTAACGCGAGACTGAGTTTTTTACACGCCTCCCTGACGTTAAATTGCGCTTTGTTCGTACATATTATTGTGCTGCCACTGTCATGGTTGCACTTAAGGACAAATTTTTCAGGGAGCGTCGAAAAATCAATCTGGGACACCTTACTGTAGACGCCGAGTAATGGCACCGTTTTCGCACGCGTTGTTCTGGAGATTACGTATTCCCGAACGGCGAGTTTATCGGCAAGCAGGGTATAGACGTTATTGTGGTCATAGACCAGACGATGACATATTTTTTCACTCAACGTCGTGGGTGATTTAATGTCAGGGTGCTTCCCCGATGTTTTCTTGAGCCTCACAGTATGAAAGTACAGGTCCGTCATTAAAAATGAACGACATTTTCTGATGAGGTACTCGGTATATTTGAGAACGTAAGTGGCGTTGTTCATTTCTTCTCCTTCGTAATGTCCGGATATTCTGGAGAAGAACTGTTGATGTATTTTGCTGAGAATATGGAGCAGCTATGGAGATGAAAAAGTTAAGGATTAAACAGCGTGTTAAGGCTATTTAATCCTTATTAAGCGGTGCAACGTTTGTTTACCGATCTTTGCGCCACGCATCGGCCGTCAATGCTTCACCGAAATGACCGGCTATCAGCCGTTTTGTCAGCTCGTGAAGCGGGGAGGCCATCACATCCGCCGTGCTGCCGCGTTCAACCACTTCACCCTGGTGCATAACCATCACCTGATCGCTGATGTGTTTCATCATCCCCAGATGCTGGGTGACGTAGATATACGAGATGCCCTGTTTTTCCTGCAGCTCCAGCATCAGGTTAATCAGCTGTGAACGCATCGACATATCCAGCGAGGCAAGCGCTTCGTCAGCAATGATCACTTTCGGGCGCAAAATCAACGCACGCGCCAGACCCAGACGCTGTTTCTGGCCGGGAGCCAGCATGTGCGGGTAGTAGCTTTCGTGGTCCGGTAATAGCCCAACCATGCGCAGTGTTTCGAAGATACGCTTGCGGCGCGCCTCGGGCTCCAGGTCGGTGTTCAGACGCAGCGGAAAATCGAGGATCTGCGAAATGCGCTGGCGTGGGTTGAGCGAGGTCGACGGATCCTGGAAGATCATGCGGATGCGCTGGCTGCGGAAAGAGTAATCCCCGAACGTGAGAGGGTGATCGTCAATCAATACTTCGCCAGCCGTCGGTTCAACCATACCGGCGAGCATTTTCGCAAGGGTGGATTTCCCGGAACCGTTCTCGCCGATGATTGCCAGGGTCTGTTTTTCACGCAGGGTAAAGCTGAGCGGTTTTACCGCGTCGACAGTTTGACGATGAAACAGCCCCGTGCGGTAGCGAAAGGTCTTACTCAGGTTGCGGACTTCCAGCAAGGTTTCGACCATTTCACTCTCTCTCCATGTTCAGCGGGAAATGACAGGCGTAAAGATGATTTTTGGCCCCGGTCAGGCGTGGCGTCTCGATACATTTACGCTGCGCATACGGGCAACGCGGCCCCAGACGACAGCCTATCGGCAACGATTCCAGCAGCGGAATCGCCCCGGGCAGGGTATTCAGGCGGCTCTTATGCGGCATGGTGCTGCCAAAATCAGGAATAGCGCGGATTAGCGCCTGCGTATACGGGTGGTGCGGCGCGGTGATCAGGTCTTCACTCGGCGCGGTTTCGACCGTTTGTCCGCAGTACATCACATCAATTTTATCCGCCCATTTGCTGAGCATTTGCAGGTCATGGCTGATCAGCAAAATGGTGGTGTTGTTGTTCTGGTTAAGACGCGACAGCAGGCGGAAAATTTGCGCCTGCGTGGTGGGCTCCATCGCGTTCGTCGGTTCATCCGCAATCAGCAAACGCGGCTGATTGGCCAGCGCGATGGCAATCATCACTTTCTGACATTCACCGTCGGTCAGCTCGTACGGGAAGCTGCGCATCGCATCTTTGTGATCTTTGATCCCGACGCGGTGTAAAAGCTCAATGGCGCGACGCTTGCGCCAGCCCACGCGTTGCCACCAGCGGCCTTTATAGGTCCAGCCGGGGATGTTCTGCATCAGCTGTTTGCCCACGCGCTCGGACGGGTCGAGACAGGACTGCGGCTCCTGGAAAATCATCGAGACGTTATGCCCGACCAGCTTACGCCGCTCGCGGGGAGAGAGGCGCAGCAGGTCGATATCATCAAACCGCATACGGTCTGCGGTGACGCGCCAGTTATCTTTCGCCACGCCGCAGATGGCTTTGGCGATCAGGCTTTTGCCTGAGCCGGATTCCCCCACCAGCCCGCGAATTTCACCCTCCGCGAGGGTGATGCTGATGCGATCGACGGCTTTAACCCAGCCTTCACCGGTTTTGAATTCAATGGTGAGGTTGCGAATATCAAGAAGCGGCATTATTGCACCCCCGCGTTAATTGCACGGCGAATACCGTCGCCCAGCAGGTTGATCAGCAGCACGCTCACCATAATGGCCGCACCCGGCAGCATAACCGTCCACGGCGCCACGTAAATTAACTCCAGCGCGTCACCGAGCATCGCACCCCATTCGGGCGACGGCAGCTGCGCGCCGAGGTCGAGGAAGCCGAGCGCCGCGATGTCCAGGATCGCCATCGACAGGGCGCGGGTGATCTCGGTGACCAGCCCGGACGCGATGTTAGGCAACACGGCAAACCACAGAATATTGAAGGTGGTCGCGCCGTCCAGACGCGCAGCGACGACATACTCTTTTTCCAGCTCGTCATGCACCATGCTGTAAACCGAGCGCACGATGCGGGGCAGGATAGCCAGCCAGACGGCGAACATGGCATGCGACAGGTGCGGACCGGCAAAGGCAACCACAACGATCGCCAGCAGCAGAGACGGAATCGACAGCAGCGTATCCAGAATGTGGTTAAGCACCGCCGAGCGCAGGCCATGCGTGGATCCCGCAAAAATACCCAGCGCCAGCCCGCAGATCGTGGCCGCGAGCGTCACCACAAACGCGCCGCCCACCGTCGGGGCCGCACCGCTCAGCAGGCGGCTTAACACGTCACGTCCGAGGTCGTCCGTTCCAAGGAAGAAAGAGACCTCTCCGTAGCGCGACCAGGACGGCGGCAGCAGCTGATAGCCAAGGAACTGCTGGTCAATGCCGTACGGCGCAAACCAGGAGCCAAAGACACAGAGCAACACCAGACCGGCGCAGCCATAAAGGCCGATCATTGCCGTGGTATCACCATAGAATTTACGCCACACGGTACGCAGCACACCGGGCGTGCGCTTTTCACTGTATACGTTATCGTAGGGCATACCATTCCTTATGCTTCAATGGGTTGGCCATGGCACCCAGAATATCGGACAACACGTTAACAATAATCACCAGCGAACCAATCACCATCACCCCTGCGGAAATCGCGGCGTAGTCCTGCTGGCGGATAGCGTTAATCAGCCACCGCCCGAGGCCAGGCCAGCTAAAGACCATCTCGGTGATCATGGCCAGCGTGAGCATGGTGGAGAACTGTAATCCCAGACGCGGAATAACCGGCGGCAGGGCGTTGTGCAGGACGTTGCGGCGCAGGATGGTCAGGCGCGACAGTCCGCGCGTGGCGGCGGCTTTGACATAGTTCTGGTCAAACACCTCAATGGTGCTCAGGCGCATCAGGCGGATCACTTCGGTTGTTGGCGCAACCGCCAGCGTCAGTACCGGAAGCACCATATGGCGCAGGGCGCTGACGATCATCTCATGCCGCCACACGGAATCGGACAGCCACGCGTCGATAATGGCAAAGCCCGTCACCGATTTAACCGTATAGAGCAGGTCAAAACGTCCCGAAACCGGTAGCCAGCCCATTGTCAGCGAGAAGAAAAGCGTCAGCAGCAGCGCCAGCCAGAAGACCGGGATGGAGAAGCCAAGCAGGGCGAGGGCGCTGATAAACTTATCCTGCCATTTGTTGCGATATATCCCGGCCAGCATGCCCACGGGGATCCCGACCATCAGGGCAAAACCGAAGGCCAGAATGCACAGCTCCATCGTGGCCGGGAAAACCTCTTTCAACTGCTCGGAAATCAGCTGCCCGTTAATGCTGGACACGCCGAAATCCCAGTGCAGCAGCCCGTTAAACCAGAAGAGCCAGGCATCCCACAGCGACGATCCCTGGAGAGGGGCGTGGGGCGTGAAATAGCTCAGGCTAAAGCCGACAAAGTTGAGGAAAAAGAGCGTCACCAGCAGCAACAGGAGCCGGCGCAAGGTAAAAATAATCATGGTTTTTTCACCTCTTGTTCTTTTTCACGCGACACGCCGGCGAACGAGGCGTTGCCAAACGGGCTCAGCACCAGGCCTTTAATATCATAGCGATACGCCTGAAGGCGCAGGGAAGAGGCCAGCGGCAGCACCGGGAGTTCCTGGGCTAAGATCTTCTGCGCTTCATCATAGGCGTCGATGCGCGAGGCCAGCTGTTGGGAAGCCAGCGCTTTTTGCAGCACGGCGTCAAACTCCCGGTTACACCAGTGGGCGTAGTTGGTCTGCGAGTTTATCGCCGCACAGCTCAGCAGCGGCCGGAAGAAGCTGTCCGGGTCGTTGCTGTCGGTGGCCCAGCCGGTGAGGGTTAAATCATGATTCATGTCCATCAGGCGCGCCTCCTGGAAACGGCCCTCTACCGGTACGATGATCACTTTTACGCCCACCTGCGCCATATCCGCCTGCAGCAGTTCGGCGGTCTTGAGCGGGCTCGGGTTCCACGCCTGGGAGCTGGTCGGCACCCAAAGCTGCAGCGTGAGGTTTTCTGCGCCCAGCGCTTTCAGCTGTTCACGTGCTTTTGCCGGATTGTATTCCGTAATTTTAGCCTCACCGTCGTAGGCCCACGAGGCGCGCGGTAAAATTGAGGCGGCGGTTTCCGCCGTACCGTAATAAATCGACTGCATCAGGCGCTGGTTGTTGATGGCGAGCGCAAGGGCGTGACGAACGGCAGGGTTATTCAACGGCGGCTTATCGGTGTTAAAGGCCAGATACGCGATGTTCATCCCCGGGCGTAGCGTCAGACGCAGGCGCGGATCGTCGCGCAAAATCGTGAGCTGGCTGGCGGCAGGCCAGGCGAGTACGTCGCATTCTCCGGTGAGCAGCTTCGACAGTCGCCCCGTTCCGCCGGAACCCAGATCGACCACCACCTGCGGCATCAGCGGCGTGCCGCGCCAGAAATGCTCGTGGCGCTGCAGACGAATATATTGCCCGGCGCGGTATTCGGCCAGCTGGAACGGACCGGTGCCGACCGGCTGACGATCGAGCAGTTCCTGACGATCTTTTTTCGTCAGCTTCGCCGCGTATTCGGCCGACATGACGGACGCATAGTGGGTTGCCAGGTGCCACAGGAATGAGGCATCCGGGCGCGTCAGCGTGAACTCAACAGTGCGGTTGTCCAGCTTGCGCACGCTTTTCACGGTGTCGGCAAACTGCAGGCTGTCGAAATAGGGGAAATTGCTGCCGTTAACGTTATGCCAAGGATGGTTGCGGTTGAAGATACGCTGGAAGGTAAAGACCACGTCATCCGCATTCAGCTTGCGCGAGGGGGTAAACCACGGCGTGCGCTGAAACGCAACATCATCGCGCAGGTGAAAACGGTAGGTTGCGCCGTTATCCAGCACTTCCCAGCTTTCCGCAAGCTCGGGCACGAGACGGTAAGTGTACGGGTCTACATCAAGCAGACGATCGTAAAGCTGCGCGGCAAGGGTATCCACAATCAGGCCGCTGCCCGCTTTTTGCGGGTTGAAGGTATCCACCTGGCCGCTTACGCAATAGACGAAGCCGCTGTCACGAATGTCAGGCTGCGGCGTTTGCCCGGGCGCGGCAAAGGCCTGGCTGCTAAACAGACCAAGTGCAAAAAAGGACGATAAAACCAGACGCATAATTTTTAAGGTATTAAATATGAAGTGGCTATCCTACTAATTTTAAACGACATTATCCAGTATCGTTTAAGCCTGAGGGCATAATGGGGCAGTAACGTTTGCAGTCGGTCACTCAGCGTCACAACCCGATGCACGTTCATACCTGCAATCCACTTTGAATATACCTCATGGACTATCTTAGCATTTTCGTGGCGCATCTGACTCGCTATAAACGAAGGATTCGCTTCGGCGGATAGCATCAAGCTTGTGAATGTATGCCGTGAATGACAGGAAGACATGTTGTCGCTATCAGATCTGGGATCATACTTTCTGAAGAAAAATAGCCGGTAAAATGCGGCCGTTTATCACCAGATCTGAGAGCAGATCAAGTACGGGTAAGGCAATGGCATACGAACATTCTAAATAGCATAGAGTAAAAATGCTCACTTTGTTGTTACGTGCGTACCTGCCACCCTGGTTCATTTTTTCAGCACTTTCATAAGCATCATCAGTACAAACGCTATCATTGCAGACAGACCAAAATTGATCAGAATTGCTGTGAAATCATAGTTATTCATGGCTTCTTCACCATCGCCTGATATCTGGATATGTTGCATGAAAACATCATTAATCCAGCTGTCCGGGACGAGGATAAAACTGGCAATAAGTAAAACAACGAATATTATGATTTTCATCTCACACCACATTTACTGAAGTCAGGTACACCACGAACATCAATTTCGATTCCAATACCATTTTGGCTACCCTATTTGGCGGGTTGAATGGTCAGTTCCAGTATTCATATTTCGTCGTCATCACGGCCTTATGTTTTTCCACATACTGTTTACCCGTCCGATCGGCTGGGACAATCGTGGTATCCATATTGGCGCGTGTGCATTCTCCATGCGAGTTCCACTCCTCACACGTTGTCAGGTTTTTTTCAATGGTGAAATACGTCTGGGTCTTGCTCAGGGACAGATCACGGCCCTCGTTATCGTAGGTATACTCTTCTATGGTTGAGGGGGACTCGGTTTTGATCAGGCGATCATTGTCATCATAGCTGTATACAGTTGTATAGTTATCTATCGCCAAACTTCCTTTGCTTACCACCCTTGCCAGCAACCCTGATGAATTGAATACGTAGTCTATTGCGCCCACTGTGGTTTTATCTTTATCTCCTGGTTTTGTGGCCGCAATAATCGAACGATTAACCACGTGGCTGATAAGTCCATTGTTGTTCAGCTGGTACATCCCCTCCAGCGTCTGCCGATATAATTGTGTGGCCTTCTGACTGTTGTTATCGACTATTACGCCGTTCGCATCCAACTGAATGCGCCAGCCAAATTCCGTTCTGTTTAACTGAATTTCATTGGTAGTCGTGAAAACATTTTTCGGTCCCGGTGAGGTTTTGACCTCTTTAACACTGCTGCCAGTGAGTTCACCGCATTGATCAAAGTTGCTTTGAGCCGATGCGCGGATATACCCATCAGGGCTATCAACAGTGATTTCGACTGACTTAGGGATTTCGGTTCTTGTCTGCTGGTTCAGGAGGATGAGGTTGTTCAATTTGTTTTTAGCGAAAGTTTCCGCTGTGCATTGTGCGGCATAAGTCTGAAATGAGCAGAGGGATAGGAAAGTAATAAGTATGTTTTTATTATTGAATGGCATTGTATGTTGTCCTAAGGAGTGGAGCAGTTATCCAGGCTTGGTTTTGTAAAATGTCTGCTGTTAAATGCTGATATTGTCAGCGCATTTGATGCTTTTTAAGCAATGCCCTTAACTGATGGTAGGTCAAACCCAGCAGTTCAGCCGCCCGTTTCTGGTTGTATTTCGCCATCTTCAGGCTTTGCTCCAGCAGCTGTTTCTCCTGGTCGTGCTGGAACTGGCGCAGATCAAGGGGAAGAGCAGGGGCGTCGCCTGGAGATGCTGGTGCGGGCAAGGGCGGGGCGCTGCGCTGAAAAGGATCGATAATGATGTTGTCCAGCTCCGTCTCGCTGCTGCCGTGGCGATAGACGGAACGCTCCACGACGTTTTTCAGCTCGCGGATATTGCCCGGCCAGTGGTAAGCAAGCAGCGTCTCCCGTGCATAATCGCTGAAGCCGGGGAACAGCGGCAGTCCGAGCTCGCGGCACATCTGAATCGCAAACTGGTCTGCCAGCAGCATAATGTCGCTTCTTCGCTCGCGCAGCGGAGGAAGCTGCACGACGTCAAAGGCCAGGCGGTCGAGCAGGTCGGCACGGAATTTATCCTCTGCCACCCTCTCCGGCAGGTTGGCATTCGTGGCGCACACCAGGCGCACGTTCACCTGGAGCGGCTGGCTGCCGCCGACGCGCTCCAGCTCGCCGTATTCAATCACGCGCAGCAGTTTCTCCTGCACCAGCATGGGCGCGGTGGCCAGCTCATCAAGAAACAGCGTACCGCCGTCGGCGCGCTCAAAGCGTCCGGGATGGCGTTTCTGGGCGCCGGTAAACGCGCCCGCCTCATGGCCGAAGAGCTCGGTATCGAGCAGGTTTTCATTCAGCGCCGCGCAGTTAAGGGAAATGAAGGGGCCGTCCCAGCGCCCGGATAAGTAGTGCAGACGGTTGGCGATGAGTTCCTTACCCGTACCCCGCTCGCCGATAATCAGCACCGGTTTGTTGAGCGGCGCCAGGCGAGACACCTGTTCCAGCACCTCAAGAAAACTGTTTGCTTCGCCGAGTAAATTGTCTTTGTATCCGGGCATGATGAAATTAACCACTCCTTAGCGATATTCACCAGGCAAGAATAGTTCTTCACTGCATGAAAATCAACCATGGCCTGCTAAATCAATAAGATAAAAAGTTGGCATGAGATTTGTATTATCTGTACAGCAGGGCATCGCCCGATAACAGAACTATGAGGAGTCAATTATGGGTATTTTTTCTCGTTTTGCCGACATCGTGAACGCCAACATCAACTCACTGCTGGAGAAAGCGGAAGATCCGCAGAAGCTGGTGCGTCTGATGATTCAGGAGATGGAAGACACACTGGTTGAAGTCCGCTCTACCTCCGCCCGCGCGCTGGCTGAGAAAAAACAGCTTACGCGTCGTATTGAACAGGCCACCGCTCAGCTGAATGAATGGCAGGAAAAAGCAGAACTCGCGCTGCGCAAAGACAAAGAGGATCTGGCCCGTGCGGCGCTGATCGAAAAACAGAAGCTGGCAGAGTTGGTCGCGACGCTCGAGCATGAAGTGACGCTGGTGGACGACACGCTCACCCGCATGAAGAAAGAGATTGGCGAGCTGGAAAACAAGCTGAGCGAAACCCGCGCGCGTCAGCAGGCGCTGACCCTCCGTCACCAGGCGGCAAGCTCCTCCCGCGACGTGCGTCGTCAGCTTGACAGCGGTAAGCTGGATGAAGCGATGGCCCGTTTTGAATCGTTTGAGCGTCGTATCGACCAGATGGAAGCGGAAGCCGAAAGCCACGGCATCGGTAAGCAGAAGTCCCTGGATCAACAGTTCGCTGACCTCAAGGCCGATGATGAAATCAGCGAGCAGCTGGCGGCACTGAAAGCCAAAATGAAGCAAGACAACCAATAATAATGCCTGCGGCACCTGAACGTGCCGCATCGTAAGACAAGGAGTACACATGAGCGCGCTTTTTCTGGCTATTCCCCTGACGATTTTCGTGCTGTTCGTTTTGCCGATTTGGTTATGGCTGCACTACAGCAACCGTTCCTCACGGGGCGAACTTTCCCAGAGTGAACAACAACGTCTGATACAGCTCTCCGATGAAGCGAACAAAATGCGTGAACGCATTCAGGCGCTGGAAGCCATCCTGGATGCTGAACATCCAAACTGGAGGGACCGTTAATGTCTGGACTGAATTTGAACAAAAAGCTGTGGCGAATTCCACAGCAGGGCATGGTGCGCGGCGTCTGCGCCGGGCTGGCTCACTATCTTGACGTCCCGGTTAAGCTGGTACGCGTGGTGACGGTGCTGTCGATCTTCTTCGGTCTGGCATTTATTACCCTGGTTGCGTACATCGTGTTGTCGTTTGTGCTTGACCCGATGCCGGAAGGAGAACTGGCGGCGGAAGGCGCTCCCACCAGCAGCGATCTCCTTAATGCTGTGGATGCGCAACTCGCCGCAGGTGAGAAGCGGTTACGGGAAATGGAACGTTATGTCACATCCGATACCTTTACGCTGAGAAGTCGTTTCCGTCAGCTTTAAGAGAGAAAAGAGATGAAACAACACTGGCAACAGGCCGGTCAGAAGGTAAAACCCGGCCTGAAAATCGCAGGTAAGCTGGTCCTGATGACCGCGTTACGTTACGGTCCGGCTGGGGTAGCGGGGTGGGCGATTAAATCGGTTGCCCGCAAGCCGGTCAGAATGGTACTGGCCGTGGCGCTCGAACCGCTGTTGCAAAAGGTGGCGAAACGGCTGTCACGCCGCTACTTATCCCAGTAGTTTCCGCTCGCAGCAGCCCTTTCTCTTCCAGGAGAGGGGCTGGCGATGATGACCCGCACTTCCTCATTTCACCTGCTTTCTTTGCGGCAGCTCACAATATTGCGCTGAGCTGCTTTGCAATCGCATTTTTCTCCTGCCCGGTCCGTTGACAGATATTTTTCATGGGAGTAGATTGCCATTCCGTGGGACCGCTACCATGGAAAATAAAGTGAACGAAAAAATTAAAGCACTCATTAATCTTGTTTATGGAAAAACGTTTTCTGAAGCACATCTTCATATGCTGCTGGAAAATATTGAAAAGGCCGCCTCTGTTATTACGGAAAGGCGTAAAATGGGCTGGGATGAAAAAGATATCGTTCTGATAACCTATGCCGATCAGTTTTCCGCGAAAGGGGAGAAAGCACTCCCTGTTTTTACACGTTTTTATAACAAATGGCTTTCGCATTCTTTTTCTCATGTCCATCTTTTGCCTTTTTATCCGTGGTCTTCGGACGATGGCTTTTCTGTTATTGATTATCATGAAGTTGCGCCTGAAACGGGAACATGGCGAGACGTTGCTGAATTAAAACAGTCAACCAGTTTGATGTTTGATTTCGTCTGCAATCATATGTCGGCCAAAAGTGCCTGGTTTGCTAATTATCTGAAGCAAATGCCGGGATATGATGATTTCTTCATTTCTGTCGATCCTGAGACAGATTTAACCGCGGTGACGCGTCCGCGTGCCTTACCGCTTCTTACGCCTTTCACACTTCATGATGGCAGCGTGCGACATCTGTGGACCACCTTCAGTGAGGACCAGATCGATCTCAACTTCGCCTCTCCGCAGGTACTGATTGCGATGGTCGACGTGCTGCTGCATTACCTTATTGAAGGGGCGCGATATATTCGACTGGATGCCGTTGGGTTCATGTGGAAAATACCGGGAACGAGCTGCATTCACCTTGAGCAAACCCACCAGCTCATCCAGCTTTTCCGCGCCATTACCGAGGCGGTTGCCCCCGGCACGGTGATTATCACCGAGACGAACGTTCCGCATAAAGATAACGTCTCTTACTTCGGTAACGGCGAAAATGAAGCGCAGATGGTTTATCAGTTCTCGTTGCCTCCGCTGGTGCTACATGCGGTGCACAGCCAGGATGTCAGCACGCTGAGCCAGTGGGCTGCGTCGCTGGCGTTGCCTTCCACAAAAACCACCTGGTTCAACTTCCTGGCCTCGCATGACGGCATTGGTCTTAACCCATTGCGCGGAATTTTACCGGAGTCGGAGATCCTCTCGCTTGTAGAAAAGCTCCAGACCGAAGGTGCGTTGGTTAACTGGAAAAATAACCCGGATGGCACACGAAGCCCGTATGAAATTAACGTGACCTATCTTGATGCCTTAAGTACGCGAGAAAGTCATGATAGCGAACGCATTGCCCGGTTTATTCTGGCCCATGCTGTCCTGTTAAGCTTCCCCGGTGTGCCTGCGGTTTATATTCAAAGTATTCTCGGCTCCCGTAATGATTATGATGGCGTAGAGCGTCTTGGATATAACCGTGCGATAAATCGTGAGAAATATGCCGCGGGTCAAATTGATTGCGCGCTTGAAGATAAAAATAGTCTCCGTTATCAGGTTTACAGTGCGTTAAGTCAGTTAATCGTATTGCGCCGGGCGGAAAAAGCATTCCATCCTGACAGTGAGGCTTATTTCAGTGCGTCAGGGAAGCATGTTTTAAAAATTGTCCGCGTGGCGGATTGTGGTGAGAAAATAACAGCGTTGTTTAATTTCAGTGATAATTCTCAAACGGTTGAGTCCGATATTCACTCGGGAAGGGAATTGATTAGCGGAAAAGATATTACCGACACGACTCTGATCCTAAATCCATGGCAGGTATTGTGGATTAAAGAAAACTAAAAAGGACCTTAAACATGAAAATACCCAGAATTGTGCTGATATCAGCACTGGTTTCGTGCGCCCTGTTATCAGGCTGTAAGGATGACAAAGCGTCCTCTGTCACCATTGAGTTTATGCACTCGTCGGTAGAGCAGGAGCGTCAGGCCGTTATTACGAAACTGATCGATAAATTCGAGAAAGAGAACCCGGGCATCACGATAAAACAGGTACCGGTAGAAGAGGATGCCTACAACACCAAGGTGATTACGCTGGCGCGAACCGGCGCGCTGCCTGAAGTGATTGAGGTCAGCCATGACTATGCAAAGGTGATGGATAAAGAACAGCTTCTGGATCGTGACGCAATCGCTGAAGCAATTAAGGCGGTGGGGGAAAACACCTTCTATGACGGCATCTTGCGCGTTGTCCGCACGGAAGACGGCGCAGCCTGGACGGGCGTGCCGATCAGCGCCTGGCTCTCCGGCGTGTGGTACCACAAAGATGTGCTGGCCGCGGCGGGCATTGAGGAGCCGCATAACTGGGAACAGCTTCTGCAAGCCAGCCAGCGCCTGAACGACCCGGCTAAAAAACATTACGGCATCGCGTTACCGACTGCGGAAAGCGTGATGACCGAACACTCGTTCTCTCAGTTTGCCCTTTCCGGTGGCGCGAACGTGTTTGATGCAAAAGGGAATGTCGACATCGATACCCCGGAAATGGCCAAAGCGCTGGCGTTTTATAAAGCGCTGGCTGCGACCACCATGCCGGGTTCGAACGATGTTATGGAGATCAAAGACGCCTTCATGAACGGTTCTGCGCCGATGGCGGTTTACTCCACCTACATCCTGCCCGCCGTCTACAAGGACGGAAACCCTGCCAACCTGGGCTTCGTTGTCCCGACTGAAAACTCATCGGCGGTGTACGGCATGATCACCTCGCTGACGATCACCACCGGACAAACCGAAGAGGAGACCAAAGCGGCCGAGAAGTTTGTTACCTGGATGGAACAGGCTCAAAACGCGACGGACTGGGTCATGATGTCGCCGGGCGCGGCGCTGCCGGTAAACAAAGGGGTGGTGGGCACGGATACCTGGAAAAACAACGACGTGATTAAAGCGTTTGGGCAGTTGCCATATGCGCTGATTGCACAGTTCCCGAACGTGCAGGTGTTTGGCGCGGTTGGGGATAAAAACTTCACCCGCATGGGCGACGTGACGGGCTCCGGCATTATCAGCTCCATGGTGCATAACGTCACGGTGGGGCAGAAGGACCTTAACACAACGTTAAGCAGCAGCCAGAAGCGACTGACTGATCTCATTACACAACGATAGGAGCGCTCTGCGGAAGGAAATTATGAAGACGTTGTTTTCTGGTCGTTCAGATATGCCTTTCGCCATGCTGCTGTTGGCCCCCAGCCTGATTCTGCTGGGGGGCCTGGTGGCCTGGCCAATGATTTCCAATATTGAAATCAGTTTTTTACGCTTGCCGCTCAATCCGCGCATTAGCGCCGTGTTTGTCGGACTGGACAATTACATTCGCATCCTCGGCGATGCCGCTTTCTGGCACGCGCTGTGGATGACCTTCTGGTACACCGCGCTGGTGGTGATTGGCAGCACGGTGCTGGGGCTGGCCGTCGCCATCTTCTTTAATCGCGAGTTTCGCCTGCGTAAGACGGCACGTTCACTGGTGATTTTATCCTACGTCACGCCGTCTATTTCGCTGGTGTTTGCCTGGAAATACATGTTCAACAACGGCTACGGCATTGTGAACTATCTGGGCGTAGACCTGTTGCACCTGTATGACCAGGCGCCGCTGTGGTTCGACAACCCGAACAGCAGCTTCGTACTGGTGGTGCTGTTCGCGATCTGGCGTTACTTCCCGTACGCGTTTATCTCATTCCTGGCGATTTTACAGACGATTGATAAATCCCTGTATGAAGCGGCGGAAATGGACGGCGCGAATGCCTGGCAACGTTTTCGGATCGTCACGCTGCCCGCGATTATGCCGGTGCTGGCCACGGTGGTCACGCTTCGCACCATCTGGATGTTCTACATGTTTGCTGACGTCTACCTGCTGACCACGAAGGTCGATATTCTGGGCGTCTATCTTTACAAAACCGCTTTCGCTTTCAACGACTTGGGTAAAGCAGCGGCCATCTCCGTGGTGCTGTTCGTGATCATCTTCGCTGTGATTCTGCTGACCAGAAAAAGGGTGAACCTCAATGGCAACAAATAAACGCGTACTGAGCCGTATTGGTTTTTATCTCGGGCTGGCGGTATTTCTGATCATCACGCTCTTCCCGTTCTTCGTGATGCTGATGACGTCATTCAAGAGCGCCAAAGAGGCGATCTCGCTCCACCCAACCATTCTGCCGCAGGCGTGGACGCTGCAGCATTACATCGACATCTTTAACCCGCTGATCTTCCCGTTTGTGGATTACTTCAGAAACAGCATGGTGGTGTCGCTGACCTCATCGGTGATTGCCGTGTTTCTCGGTACGCTGGGCGCTTACGCCTTGTCCAAGCTGCGCTTTAAGGGCCGCACGACGATCAACGCGAGTTTTTACACCGTCTACATGTTCTCCGGCATCTTGCTGGTGGTGCCGTTGTTCAAAATCATCACCGCGCTGGGGATCTACGACACCGAGCTGGCGCTGATTATCACCATGGTGACGCAGACGTTACCGACGGCAGTGTTCATGCTGCGCAGCTACTTCGACACCATCCCGGACGAAATAGAAGAAGCCGCAATGATGGACGGCCTTAACCGCCTGCAAATTATCTTCCGTATTACCGTACCGCTGGCGATATCCGGGCTCGTATCGGTGTTTGTTTACTGCTTCATGGTGGCGTGGAACGACTATCTGTTTGCGTCCATTTTCCTGTCCAGCGCCAGCAACTTCACCTTGCCGGTCGGGCTGAACACGCTCTTTAGCACACCCGATTATATCTGGGGTCGCATGATGGCGGCATCGCTGGTGACGGCACTTCCGGTGGTCATTATGTACGCCCTGTCTGAACGTTTTATTAAAAGTGGTTTGACCGCCGGTGGCGTGAAGGGCTGAGGCGGCCAATTTTAACAAGGAGTCAATCATGAAAAAATTAGTTGCGACAGCGCCACGCGTGGCGGCGCTGGTGGAATATGAAGATCGTGCTGTGGAAGCACATGAAGTGAAAATTCGTGCCCGCTTTGGTGCCCCGAAGCACGGCACTGAAGTGGTCGATTTCCGCGCCGCAAGCCCGTTTATCGATGAAGAGTTCAACGCGGAGTGGCAGATGTTCACGCCGCGTGAAGAGGGCGCAGCGCGCGGAATCGAGTTCGGTAAGTTCCAGCTGGGCAACATGATTGTTGGCGACATTATTGAATGCGGTGCGGACGTCACGGAATACCAGGCTGGCGATCGCGTTTGCTGCTACGGTCCGCTGCAGGAGACGGTTATCGTGAATGCCGTCAACAACTACAAGCTGCGCAAAATGCCGCAGGGCGCATCCTGGAAGAACGCCGTCTGCTACGATCCGGCACAGTTTGCCATGAGCGGCGTGCGTGATGCCAACGTCCGCGTGGGCGACTTTGTTGTCGTGGTCGGCCTGGGAGCCATCGGACAGATTGCGATTCAGCTGGCGAAAAAAGCTGGCGCGTCAGTTGTTATCGGCGTTGATCCGATCGAACACCGCTGCGAGATCGCCCGTCGTCACGGTGCGGACCACTGCCTGAACCCAATCGGCACAGACGTTGGTCTGGAAATTAAAAAGCTGACCGGAAAGCAGGGCGCGGACGTGATCATCGAGACCAGCGGCTTTGCCGATGCGCTGCAGTCCGCGCTGCGCGGCCTCGCCTACGGCGGCACCATCTCCTACGTTGCGTTCGCTAAACCGTTCTCAGCAGGCTTTAACCTGGGGCGTGAAGCGCATTTCAACAACGCGAAGATTGTCTTCTCCCGCGCCTGCAGTGAGCCAAACCCGGATTACCCGCGCTGGAGCCGCAAGCGTATTGAAGAGACCTGCTGGGAACTGCTGATGAACGGTTATCTGAATTGTGAAGATCTGATCGACCCGGTCGTGACCTTCACCAGCAGCGCTGAAAGCTACATGAAATATGTGGATCAGCATCCGGAACTGAGCATCAAAATGGGCGTCACTTTTTAAGCTAAGGAAAGCAACTCATGAAAATCGCAACACAAAATCAGGCCTTTTTCCCGGGCAATATCCTGGAGAAATTCGAGTACATCAAAGCGATGGGTTTCGATGGCTATGAAATTGACGGCAAGCTGCTGGTGGAAAATCTCGCCGAGGTGAAAGCGGCGATTAAGGCCACCGGCCTGCCGGTCATGACCGCCTGCGGCGGATACGATGGCTGGATTGGTGACTTTATCGAAGAGCGTCGTCTGAACGGTTTAGCCCAGATTGAACGCATTCTGGAAGCCCTGGCCGAAGTGGGCGGCAAGGGCATTATTGTGCCTGCAGCCTGGGGAATGTTTACCTTCCGTTTGCCGCCGATGACCTCTCCACGCAGCCTGGAAGGCGACCGCAAAGCGGTGAGTGCGTCGCTGCGCTGGCTGGATGAGGTGGCCGCGCGCACAGGAACCACCGTCTACCTGGAGCCGCTGAACCGCTATCAGGATCATATGATCAACACCCTGGCTGACGCACGTCGCTATATCGAAGAGAACGGCCTCAAGCACGTGCAGATCATCGGCGATTTCTATCATATGAACATTGAAGAAGATTCGCTGACGGAGGCGCTGCATCAGCACCGCGATCTGCTGGGCCATGTGCACATCGCCGATAATCACCGTTATCAGCCGGGAAGCGGTAGCCTCGATTTTGCCAGCCTGTTCAATCAGCTGCGTGCGGATAATTACCAGGGCTATGTGGTATACGAGTGCCGCGTACGCGCTGAGGACCCCGCTCAGGCTTACCGGGATTCACTCACTTATTTACGCGAATGCTAAGGATGACGAGCGTGATGAGTGCTTCAACAACGTCGCCACTGCGCGTCGCCATCATTGGCGCCGGGCAGGTTGCGGACAAAGTGCATGCCTCGTATTACGCCACGCGCAGTGATGTTCAGATGGTGGCTGTCATGGACAGCCGCCTCGAACAGGCACAGGCTTTTGCGGAGCGCCATGCCATACCGTCGGCGTGGCAGGACGCGTGCGCCATGCTGGAGGCGGTTAAGCCGGACGTGGTGAGCGTTTGTTCGCCAAACCGATTCCATTTTGAGCATGTGATGGCAGCGCTGGAGGCCGGCTGTCATGTGATGTGCGAAAAACCGCCTGCCATGACGCCGCAAGAGGCCGACGAGATGCGGATCGCTGCCCGCAAGGCGGGCAAAGTGCTGGCATATGACTTCCATCACCGCTTTGCGCTCGATACGCAGCTGCTGCGCGAGGCCGTGATGAACGGAACGCTGGGCGAAATCTACTTCACCTCGGCGCAGGCGCTGCGGCGCTGCGGCGTGCCGGGCTGGGGCGTCTTCACCAATAAAGCGCTGCAGGGCGGTGGGCCGCTGATTGACATTGGTATTCACATGCTGGATGCCGCGATGTACGTGCTGGGTTTCCCGGCGGTCAAAAGGGTCACGGCGCACGGTTTCCAGAGGCTGGGAACCCGGAAAAGCAGCGGCCAGTTTGGCGAGTGGGATCCTGCTCAGTTTACGGTGGAAGATGCCCTGTTTGGCACCATCGAATTCTGCAACGGCGGCATTTTGCGTCTGGACACCTCGTTCGCGCTGAATATCCGCGAGCAGTCGATCATGAATGTCGCGTTTTGCGGTGAAAAAGCGGGGGCGACGCTTTTCCCGGCACATATTTATCAGGATGACGCCGGGGCGTTACAGACCCTGATTCAGCGTGAAGAGGCTGACGATCAGCGCCATTTACGCAGCATGGAGGCCTTTGTCCGCCACGTGCAGGGAGAGCCCGTAATGATTGCAGATGCTGAACAGGGGCTGGTGATTCAGCAGCTTGTCGCGGCGCTTTATCAGTCGGCAGAAACAGGAGAAAGCGTAACATTATGCTGAGCGTGTCTGTATTAACCGATCCGGGCTTTTGTCCGCACAGTCTGAATAAGTACGCGTCCATTATGGCATGCGGTAACGGCTACATGGGCATTCGCGCTGCGCATGAAGAAGATTACACCCAGCAAACCCGAGGGATGTATCTTGCGGGCTTGTATCACCAGGCGGGACGTAACGAGACCACTGAGCTGATCAATTTGCCCGATATCACCGGTATCGAGGTTGAGCTGGACGGGGTGAATTTTACCCTTCTGTCCGGGGACATTCTTGAGTGGCAGCGCGAGCTGGCGTTTGCCAACGGCGAGCTGCATCGCCGCGTTGTCTGGCGCTCGCCCAACGGAAAGCGCTATCGCCTGGAGAGTCGTCGTTTTGTCTCTCTCGATCAGCTTCCGCTTGTGGCCATGCAGCTTGCGATCACCCCGCTTGACGCAGCCTCGCAGGTGGTGATGAAAACCGGTATTGATGCCACACAAACCAATACCGGCCGTCAGCATCTGGATGAAATTTCAGTCAGGGTATTCGACCAGCACTATATGCAGGGTGTGTATGAAACGCAGGACCGGGCCGCTGACGTTGTTATCTCGGCTTTTTGTCAGCTATCAGCAGACAGCGAAAGCTGCTTTACCGCTAAAAATCGTCGGCTCTCTGCTCACTATTCCCTGACGATACCGCAGGGTGACACTGTCACGCTGGATAAGTTGGTCTGGGTGGCCCATCGCAGCGATAAAGCCCTGTCGCAGGAGTCTTTCGCGCGCGGCGCGCTGGCGGATCTCAAGGTTTGTGCGGCAAGGGGATATGCCTCGCTGCTGGAGAGTTCAGCCTGCGCATGGGAAGACGTATGGCGTGACGCCCGGGTGGAAGTGGCTTCTGCAGCTCCTGACGATCAGATGGCGCTGGACTATGCCGTCTGGCATCTGACCACCATGACGCCAGCCCATGATGAGCGGAGCAGCATTGCCGCTAAGGGATTGACCGGTGAGGGGTATAAAGGCCACGTCTTCTGGGACACCGAAATATTCATGCTGCCTTTCCATCTTTTCACCCGTCCGCAGGTGGCCCGCAGTCTGCTGCGCTATCGCTGGCTGAACCTGGCCGGGGCCCGGGAAAAAGCCCGCCGCAACGGCTGGCCGGGCGCGCTGTTCCCGTGGGAGAGCGCCGCAAGCGGCAAAGAGGAGACGCCGGAGTTTGCAGCCATCAACATCCGTACGGGCATGCGGCAGAAAGTGGCCTCCGCCCTGGCCGAACACCACATCGTGGCGGACATTGCCTGGGCCGTTGTGGCCTACTGGCAGGCCACGCGTGATGACGCATTTATGCGCAATGAAGGGCTGACCCTGCTGGTGGAGACGGCAACGTTCTGGATGGGCCGCGCTACGGAGATTAACGGGCGCCTGGAAATTCATGATGTGATTGGGCCGGACGAATACACCGAACATGTGAATAACAACGCCTACACCAACTATCTGGCCTGGTACAACGTGGCCAGCGCATGTCGGTTTATGTCGTTGTTTGAGCGTGAAGATGCCTGCTTCATGGAGAAGGCGACCACCTTCCTGGCCCGCTTGTGGCTGCCGGAAGCCGACGCCGGGGGCGTTATCCCGCAGGACGATTCGTTCATGGCGAAACCGGCGATCGATTTAAGCCGCTATAAAGCCAAAGCGGGTAAGCAGACCATCCTGCTGGATTACTCCCGCGCGGAAGTTAACGAGATGCAGATCCTCAAGCAGGCTGACGTGGTGATGCTTAACTACCTGTTGCCGGAGAAATTTACCCCCGCCCAGTGCGCGGCCAACCTGGCGTTTTACGAGCCACGTACGATCCATGACTCTTCGCTGAGCAAGGCTATTCACGGCATTGTGGCCGCCCGCTGTGGCGATACGGAAGGGGCCTACGCCTTCTGGCGCGCTGGCGTGGCTATCGATCTGGGCGACGATCCGCACAGCAGCGATGACGGCATTCATGCCGCTGCCACGGGGGCTATCTGGTCCGGCGTTATTCAGGGGTTTGCCGGCATGCAGATTGTTGAGGGCGAGCTGCACCTTGCGCCGAAGCTACCCGCTCACTGGCGAAAACTTGCCTTCCCGCTGCGCTGGCAGAACGCTCGCCTGCACTTCACGTTTGAAAATGACGTTTTAACCATCGAGACCACCGCGCCCGTCACGTTAACCCTGTGGGGAAAAACGGTATGCGTATCGGAGCGGCAGGCACTGTCCCGTAGGGAATTTCTTACGTCTTTTAATGGGACCGCTACCACGGAGGCCAGCCATGAAGCCTGAAGCTGTTGTATTCGATCTTGATGGGGTCATCACCGATACGGCGCATCTCCATTTTCTCGCCTGGCGTTCGGTCGCGCAGGAGATCGGCATCACTATTGATGAGGTGTTTAACGAGGAGCTGAAGGGAATTAGCCGCATGGAATCCCTGCAGCGGATCCTGCGACACGGTGGGAAAGAGGGGGCGTTTGACGACAAACAATGCCTGGCGCTGGCGGGGAAGAAAAATGCGCTCTACGTCGCATCGCTGTCGTCGTTGACCGAGGCGTCGCTGCTGCCGGGCATCCGGGAGGTGCTGGCGGACATTCGGGCGGCGAAGGTCAAAATTGGGCTCGCCTCCGTTTCCCTCAACGCACCTGGAATACTGCATGCCCTGGGTATTCATGACGCCTTTGATTTTTGCGCTGATGCTTCCCGTATCGTCTGTTCAAAACCGGACCCGGAGATCTTCCTCGCCGCGTGTGCAGGCCTGGACGTCTGCCCCGAGGCGGCCATTGGGGTCGAAGATGCGCCCGCGGGCGTGGCGGCGATCAACGCGGCGGGCATGCTGTCGGTCGGGATTGGCTCAGGCCTGGCCCATGCGGGACTACAGCTTCATTCGACGCAGGAACTGACCTGGAAATGCCTGACCGATTTCTGGGCCTCCCGGGCGTATTGATAAGGAATTAAAAATGGCACAACTGTCACTGAAACATATTCAGAAAATTTACGATAACCAGGTCCACGTGGTGAAGGATTTTAACCTCGAAATCGAGGACAAAGAGTTTATCGTTTTTGTCGGCCCGTCCGGTTGCGGTAAATCGACGACGCTGCGCATGATTGCCGGGCTGGAGGAGATCTCCGCCGGCGAACTGGTGATCGACGGCGTTTGTATGAACGATGTGCCCGCCAAGTCACGCGACATCGCCATGGTGTTCCAGAACTATGCGCTTTACCCGCATATGACGGTCTACGACAACATGGCGTTTGGCCTGAAGATGCAGAAAATCGCTCCGGCGGTTATCGAAGAGCGCGTCAACTGGGCCGCACAAATCCTCGGCTTACGGGAGTACCTCAAGCGTAAACCCGGCGCGCTGTCCGGCGGCCAGCGTCAGCGCGTGGCGTTGGGCAGGGCGATAGTGCGGGAAGCGGGCGTGTTCCTGATGGATGAACCGCTCTCCAACCTCGATGCCAAGCTCCGCGTGCAGATGCGGGCTGAAATCAGCAAGCTTCACCAGAAGCTCAATACCACGATGATTTACGTGACCCACGATCAGACGGAAGCCATGACGATGGCGACCCGCATTGTGATCTTAAAAGACGGCATTATTCAGCAGGTCGGTGCACCGAAGCAGGTATACAACGAGCCGGCAAACATGTTTGTTGCGGGGTTCATTGGCTCGCCAGCCATGAACTTTGTTCGTGGTGCCATCGACGACCGCTATTTCGTCACGGAAACGCTGCGCCTGGCGATCCCGGAAGACAAGCTCGCTGCACTGCAAGCCGCTGGATATCAGCGTAAAGCTGTGGTCTTTGGGATCCGCCCGGAAGATATTCTCACCCAGCAGAGTAGCGGCGAAAATATCGCGGCGAAAGTCAGCGTAGCCGAACTGACCGGTGCGGAGTTCATGCTCTACGCCACCGTTGGCGGCCATGAGCTGGTGGTTCGCGCGGGAGCAGCGAATGATTATGCCGCAGGGGATAATATCGGTATCCAGTTCGATATGAATAAGTGCCATTTCTTCGACGCCGATACCGAAGCGGCTATTAGATAAGAAAGGTGTTTGCCGGAAATGCAAATTTCCGGTTTTTTGTTTGTTAATTATAAAGGGAATATTTTATGAGTACTCTACTAAAAAGTGCTGCGCTCGTGCTGTGCGCAGGGGTGAGCTGCGCACATGCAACAGAAACGGCTAAGCAATGGGAATTTAATATTGGCGCGATGTATGAAATTGAAAACGTCGAAGGCCAGGGAGAAGATAAAGACGGATTATATGAACCCTCCGTGTGGTTTAATGCGACCTGGGATGCCTGGACTATTTCGCTGGCGATGTATCAGGAAGGACCGGTTGATTATAGCAGCATGACCCGTGGGACCTATTTCGATCGCCCGGAATTTGAATTACGCTATCGTTTTATTGGTACCGATGATTTCACGTTCGGTCTGACCGGTGGTTTCCGTAATTATGGCTATCACTTTAAGGATGAACACGGCGCCAGAGACGGCAGCGCAAATATGCAGCGCTACAAAATTCAGCCGGACTGGGATATTAAATTAACCGACGACTGGCGTTTCGGCGGCTGGTTTGCCATGTACCAGTTTGCCAACGATCTGGAAAAAACAGGCTATTCAGACAGCCGCGTCGAAACCGAAACGGGCTTTACCTGGACCATTAACGACACCTTTGCCGCTAAAGTGAATTACTATTTAGAGCGCGGTTTCAATATGGACGGTTCACGTAATAACGGCGAGTTCTCCACTCAGGAAATTCGCGCCTACCTGCCTATTTCATTGGGTCAGACGACCTTAACGCCTTACACCCGACTGGGGCTCGATCGCTGGTCGAACTGGGACTGGCAGGACGATCCTGAGCGTGAAGGACATGATTTCAACCGTCTGGGTATGCAGTACGCCTATGACTTCAACAACGGTTTATCCATGACGCTTGAATACGCCTACGAATGGGAAAACCATGACGAGGGTAAAAACGACCGCTTCCACTATGCGGGCGTTGGGGTAAATTACGCATTCTGACCGTGGGTCCTCCAGGGGCTAACCGCCCCTGGTTTTAGCGCAGCGAGGCCGCCAGTAAAAAATGGGTATCAACCAGCACTTTTTGCGGGGCGGGGTGACCCGCAATACGCCTGAAGAGAAGATCGCAGCTCTCTTCCCCCAGTTTGCGGGTGGGGATATCAAAGCCGCCTGGTGCGGGCGTTAAAATGAGAGACAGCATCGGGTCACTGTATCCGGCTATCACCACCTGTTCCGGTATCATCAGATTTAACTCGTCCGCCGCGCGATAAAGGCCGAGTAATTTCATGCTGTCGGTAGCAAATACGGCATCAGGCGGCGTGGGTGAAGAGAGCAATTCCAGAGCCGCCTTAAGCGCACTCTCATGGGTATAACCACCATCCATGATCCAGTCCGGGTTAATCGCAATATGGTGCTTTTCCAGACTGGCTTTATAACCCGCCAGGCGATCGATCGAAACATGATATTCAAGCGGCGCATGCAGGCAGGCAATTTTCCGGCGGCCGTTTTTGATAAAGGTTTCCGTCAGCGTGGCGCTGTCATGAAAATTATCCGTGTCGACGGAATAAATATTCTGATACTCACCTTCCACTTTGCCGATAACCACTACCGGTACGCCATACGCGTCCAGCGTGGTGAAAAAGGATTCATTTGCGGGCGAACTCAGCATGATGATCCCTTTGATCATCTTCTGTTTTATTTTACTCACGCATTTCAGGAGATCGTCTTCACTGCTTTTTGAGGTTTGTAAAATAACATCGAATCCTTCTTCTTCCGCTTTTGCCGTAATGGCATGAAGAACATCGGAGAAAAAAGGATTGCCGGCAGTGGTTTTGGTTGAACGGGTCGAAATAACCATAATGGCATCGAATCCTGAAGAGGTCAGGGCACGGGCCAGTTTGTTGGGCTGATAATTTAATTCGTCAATCGCCTTCAGCACTTTGTCACGCGCTTCAGGAGAAATATTCGTTTGTTTATTCAGAACGCGGGAAACGGTTGATTTCGATACGCCCGCAACCCGTGCGATATCATAAATGGTGGGTGACATACACCTTACTCACTCAGGACTGACAGCAATGGCGTTCATCTTACTGGAGAAAAAACGGCAATAGCAATAAATAAGAATTGATAATCAACGATCTGCCCCCATTTATTGTATTCTGAAGCCATGCATTCAAGGCTTCCAGGCAACGAAGGACGGCGATGAAGCGACTTAAAAACGAAATCAATTCACTGGTAAACCGCGGCGTTGACCGTCATCTGCGACTGGCGGTGACGGGGTTGAGCCGAAGCGGTAAGACGGCGTTTATCACCGCGATGGTGAACCAGCTCCTGAACCTGCACGCCGGGGCGCGTCTGCCGTTGCTTGGCGCGGTGCGGGAAGAGCGTCTGCTGGGCGTTAAGCGCGTTCCACAGCGTGATTTTGGCATTCCCCGTTTTACCTATGACGAAGGGCTGGCACAGCTTTATGGCGACCCGCCCGCGTGGCCGACGCCGACGCGAGGGGTCAGTGAAATTCGCCTTGCGCTGCGTTTCCGCTCGAATGAATCCCTGATGCGCCATTTCAAGGATACCTCCACGCTATACCTTGAAATCGTCGATTACCCCGGCGAATGGCTGCTCGACCTGCCGATGCTGGCGCAGGATTACCTCAGCTGGTCACGCCAGATGACGGGATTGCTGCAGGGGCAACGCGCCGGGTGGTCGGCCAAATGGCGACAGCTGTGCGAAGGGCTGGACCCGCTTGCCCCAGCAGATGAAAACCGTCTGGCGGCCATTGCCGACGCCTGGACGGCGTATTTACACCAGTGTAAACAGGAAGGGTTACACTTCATTCAGCCGGGGCGCTTTGTTCTGCCGGGTGATTTAGCGGGCGCGCCTGCGCTTCAGTTTTTCCCCTGGCCGGATGTGGATGGGGTGGGCGAGTCGACGCTGGCGCAGGCGGATAAGCACACTAACGCCGGTATGCTGCGCGAGCGTTACCATTACTACTGTGAGAAGGTGGTCAAGGGATTCTATAAGAACCACTTTTTACGATTTGACCGTCAGATTGTGCTGGTGGATTGTCTGCAGCCGCTCAACAGCGGGCCACAGGCATTCAACGACATGCGCCTTGCCCTGACGCAGCTGATGCAAAGTTTTCACTACGGGCAGCGGACGCTGTTCCGCCGTCTTTTCTCACCGGTGATCGATAAACTGCTCTTTGCGGCCACAAAAGCCGATCACGTCACCGTGGACCAGCATGCCAATATGGTGTCGCTGCTACAGCAGCTGGTACAGGACGCCTGGCAAAACGCCGCCTTCGAAGGGATCGGCATGGATTGCCTTGGGCTCGCGTCCGTGCAGGCGACGCAAAGCGGGCTAATTGACCTTAACGGCGAGAAAATACCGGCATTACGCGGGAACCGGCTCAGCGACGGTGAACCGCTTACTGTCTACCCAGGCGAAGTGCCTGCGCGACTGCCGGGTCAGGCCTTCTGGCAGAATCAGGGCTTCCAGTTTGAAGCCTTCCGCCCGCAGGCCATGAGCGTCGACAGGCCTTTACCGCACATCCGTCTGGATGCGGCGCTGGAGTTTTTGATTGGAGATAAATTGCGATGACGGAACCGTTAAAACCGCGCATTGACTTTACCGGAACGCTTGAGCAGAACCCTCAGGAGGCGTTCAAAACGGCGCAGACGTTCAGCGGTACCCAGGCCGATAACTTTGCCCCGGCGCTGCAGGACGACCCGGCTGTTGAGGATGGTCCGGCGGAGGCGGTCGTGGACGCCGCGCTGCGTCCAAAACGCAGCCTGTGGCGCAGGATGGTCACCGCCGGTCTGGCGCTGTTTGGCGTAAGCGTGGTGGGTCAGGGCGTGCAGTGGACGATGAATGCCTGGCACACGCAGGACTGGGTGGCGCTGGGCGGATGTGCCGCAGGCGCGCTGATAGTGGGGGCTGGCGTCGGGTCGGTTGCCACCGAATGGCGTCGACTCTGGCGTCTGCGACAGCGCGCGCACGAGCGTGATGAAGCGCGGGATCTGCTCCACAGTCACGGCACCGGGAAAGGGCGCGCGTTCTGTGAAAAGCTGGCCAGCCAGGCCGGAATCGATCAGTCGCATCCGGCGCTTCAGCGCTGGTATGCCGCCATCCATGAGACCCAGAATGACCGGGAAGTGGTGACGCTCTATTCCCACATGGTACAGCCGGTGCTGGATGCTCAGGCGCGGCGCGAGATCAGCCGTTCTGCGGCGGAATCCACATTGATGATTGCCGTCAGCCCGCTGGCGCTGGTCGATATGGCCTTTATCGCCTGGCGTAACCTGCGCCTGATCAACCGTATTGCGAACCTTTACGGCATAGAGCTGGGTTACTACAGTCGGATCAGACTGTTTAAGCTGGTCCTGCTCAATATCGCGTTTGCCGGGGCGAGTGAGCTGGTGCGCGAAGTGGGTATGGACTGGATGTCGCAGGATCTGGCGGCGCGTCTTTCTGCCCGTGCGGCTCAGGGCATCGGTGCGGGATTATTAACCGCACGCCTGGGGATTAAAGCGATGGAAGTCTGCCGTCCGCTGCCCTGGATTGACGGCGATAAGCCCCGGCTGGGGGATTTCAGGCGTGAACTGATCGGCCAGCTCAAAGAGACGCTCAATAAAAAACCTTCGCCGTGAGGTTTTGTTCACTAATCGTGCTGGCTGTCAATATTTGTTGACAGCCATCTTCCCGATCACCGTGTTCTGACATATCATTTTACTGTTATTGGCTTAAAACGGTGAATTTCCCATGCGTCTTGAAGTCTTCTGTGAAGACCGTCTCGGTCTGACCCGCGAATTACTCGATCTTCTTGTTTTACGTAGCATTGATTTACGTGGCATTGAGATCGATCCTGTCGGGCGAATTTACCTCAATTTTGCCGAAATTGAATTTAATACCTTCAGCAGCCTGATGGCGGAAATCCGCCGTATCGCTGGCGTTACGGATGTACGCACCATTCCCTGGATGCCGTCCGAGCGTGAGCACCTGGCGCTGAGCGCGCTGCTGGAAGCCATGCCTGAACCGTTCCTCTCCCTGGATTTGAAAAGCAAAGTTGAGCGCGTTAACCACGCGAGCTGCCAGCTTTTCGCGCAGAGCCAGGAGAAGCTGAGCAATCATCACGCCGCGCAGCTGATCCCTGGTTTTAACTTCCAGCGCTGGCTGGACAGCAATCCGCAGAACACGCACAGCGAGCATGTGGTGATTAACGGGCAGAATTTCCTGATGGAGATCACGCCGGTCTATCTGAAAGGGGAAGGGAATACCCGGGTGTTGACCGGGGCGGTGATCATGCTGCGCTCGACGCTACGCATGGGTCGTCAGCTGCAAAACCTCTCCAGTCAGGACGTTGGCGCGTTCAGCCAGATTATTGCCGTCAGCCCGAAAATGCGCCATGTGGTTGATCAGGCGCGTAAGCTCGCAAGCCTGACCGCGCCGCTGCTGATTACCGGCGATACCGGCACCGGGAAAGACCTGCTGGCTCACGCCGTGCATCTGGCGAGCCCGCGTGCGGCTAAGCCTTATCTGGCACTTAACTGTGCCTCTATCCCGGAAGATGCCGTTGAAAGCGAGCTGTTTGGTCACGCGCCGGAGGGCAAGAAAGGGTTCTTCGAGCAGGCTAACGGCGGTTCCGTACTGCTGGACGAGATCGGCGAAATGTCGCCGCGTATGCAGGCTAAGCTGCTGCGTTTCCTGAACGACGGCACGTTCCGCCGCGTCGGTGAGGATCACGAGGTGCATGTGGACGTGCGCGTCATTTGCGCCACCCAGAAGAACCTGGTGGAACTGGTGCAAAAGGGGATCTTCCGCGAAGATCTCTATTACCGTCTCAACGTCCTGACGCTGAACATTCCGCCGCTGCGCGATTGCCCGCAGGACATCATGCCGCTTACGGAGCTGTTCGTCGCCCGCTTTGCCGATGAGCAGGGGGTTCCTCGTCCGAAGCTGTCTGCCGATCTGGGCACGGTGCTTATGCGCTACGGCTGGCCGGGGAACATTCGTCAGCTCAAAAACGCCGTATATCGTGCGCTGACCCAGCTTGAAGGGTATGAGCTGCGCCCGCAGGATATCCTGTTGCCGGATTACGACGCCGGAACGGTATCGGTAGGGGAAGAGGCGATGGAAGGGTCACTTGATGACATCACCAGCCGTTTCGAGCGTTCTGTGCTGACGCAGCTGTACCGCAGCTATCCCAGCACCCGCAAACTGGCAAAACGCCTGGGCGTCTCGCACACCGCGATCGCCAATAAGCTACGTGAGTATGGTTTGAATCATAAGAAAGGTGACGAATAACAAAAAAGCCTCTGCAAAGAGGCTTTTTACTTTTCACTTTAGATTTATTCCTTCGCCAGCGGCGTGTTAACGATGTCTGTTTTTGTCTCGCCCTGAATCGACGCAATCCTGCTTTCAACCTCTTTCACCTGCTGCGGGCTGTGGAGCAGGGTATAGGTCAGATCAAACTGCGCGCTGGCGCCAGGCTGCAGCTGCTTAACCCGCTTCTGTTGGCGTTCAATCGTCACGGGGTAGGCGTAGCTGGTGCCCGGTTCGATGCCCGTGACATAACCCTGCTTCAGCGTATCGGTGTTTTTCCATAAGGTCAGCACGGGCAACTGGCGCGTATCAAACTGGATGGATGCGCCTTTATCGCCGGCTTTATTGACCACAGCCGCGAGCGTTTCGTGGTTGTTGTCGGCGAGCGGCTGAATGTTAAAGACCATCTCATCAAAGCCTTTTGTCGGCCCGGCATAGGTTTGCCAGTCGTTAACGCCCGCTTTGGCGTAGTCATTGAATGGGCTCACGCTCGCCGCTGGCGCAAGGAAACGTGCGCCTTCTTCGAGGATCGGCGTCCCGAAGTTGCTGTGATAGATGATTTGGTAATCGTGAGGGTAATCGGCATGGTTAGTAAGAACATCATGCAGGCTGAACTGGTTGGTTCCGGGAACGTAGCGCAGTTCGGTCATGGTCTGCAGATCCGCTTTTTTGAACGTGCTCTCTTTGATCAAACCCCGAACGCGGATCTGATGCGGGGCGGCATCCGCCACCTCAACTTCCACCTGTGATACCGGGGTATTCCCGGCCCTGCCATGCAGGGTGTAAATTTGCCCGTCCGCCGTGACAGGGTGACCTGTCCACTCGTAGCCACAGCGCACCATCATCTCGTTGAAACCATCCAGCCAGCCGAGACCGTTGCGGCTCTCAAGGTTGATATAAGCCGGATTCACGACCTCTTTGACAGGGGAATCCCACCCCAGTCGGGTGCCAAACCCTTCAACGTGTAGAAGGTTCATGCCGCGTGTCGGGCTCAGGGTAATCGTCAGGCCATCTTTACTGCTAATAACGATGACTTTACTGCCTTCCTGCTTGCCGCCGCGCAAGACTTTTTGCTCAATGCTGAACGTCTGATCTTTAACTTTCAGCTCATCACTGGAAATCTTCCAGTTTCCTTTCTCTACGCTGCTTTCAGCACTTGTCAGCACCCAGGTTTTAGCCGCGGCATGGCCAGAAACCAGGACCGCCAGGAGCGTAAAAGCGAATTTGATCTTCATATTTTATCCTTTTTGCTGAAACGATTATTTACTTTCGTAAGCAAATCTAATGTTTAGACAAAAAGGGAAACGTGATGGGCTTCACTGAGGTTAAAATTAGGTGATTTTAACAATTAGAATGCGTTAATGATCACGTGGATGTTACGTGTTGCTGTCTTTATTGCATGATTTTTGTGATCGATGAATATTTTAGCTTTAACGATTCAGCTATTTTCTAATAAAAAACCCCGCCGTGGCGAGGTTGAGAATAAGTTGTATAGAATGCTAAGGACTTATTATGCTTTCAGCACGTCCAGCGCGGCAGTGTAGTCCGGCTCGGTGGTGATTTCGTTAACCAGTTCGCTGAAAACGACAGTGTCGTTTTCATCAAGAACCAGTACAGCACGTGCTGCCAGACCCTTCAGTGGGCCTTCCGCGATGCTGACGCCGTAGTTCTCGAGGAAATCAGCGCTGCGCAGGGTGGAAAGGGTGATAACGTTGCTCAGGCCTTCGGCACCGCAGAAACGGGACTGGGCAAACGGCAGGTCAGCGGAAATGCACAGCACCACGATGTTGTCCATTTCAGTCGCCAGCTGGTTGAATTTACGCACGGATGCGGCACAAACGCCGGTATCAATGCTTGGGAAAATGTTCAGTACTTTGCGTTTGCCCGCAAACTGAGCCAGTGTGACGTCAGACAGATCTTTAGCCACCAGAGTAAAAGCCTGCGCTTTGCTGCCAGCCTGCGGAATGGAACCTGCTACAGCAACCGGGTTGCCCTGGAAATGAACGAGTTGTGACATAGATATCTTCCTGTTTACATATAGTTAACGTCGTGGCTAGTGTATGCCATCAGCAGATAACACGGCAAACCAAATTTTTCGCCTTTCCGGGCCGCAAGGAGTCAGTGATGAGAAGCGTTAAGGTCTATGAAGAAGCCTGGCCATTGCATACCCCGTTTGTGATCTCTCGCGGCAGCCGAAGTGAAGCCAGCGTGGTCGTGGTTGAAATCGAAGAAGAGGGGTTTAAAGGCGTCGGGGAATGTACGCCTTACCCGCGCTATGGGGAAAGTCTGGCATCCGTGATGGCGCAGATCATGACCCTGGTACCTGACCTGCAAAAAGGCCTCACGCGCGACGCGTTACAGCAGCGTTTATCCGCCGGGGCGGCGCGCAACGCCATCGACTGTGCGCTCTGGAGCCTTGAAGCCGCTAAGCAGCAAAAATCGCTGACGTCATTGCTGGGCGTGGCCGTGCCGGAGTCCGTCGTGACCGCGCAAACGGTCGTGATTGGGGAGCCCGAGCAGATGGCCGCCAGTGCGAAAGCGCTCTATGACGCCGGGGCCACGCTGTTAAAAGTGAAGCTCGACGATCGTCTGATCAGCGAGCGGATGGTCGCCATTCGCTCGGCGGTGCCGTCAGCCACGCTCATTGTTGACGCCAACGAGTCGTGGCATCCCGAAGGGCTGGCCGCGCGATGCCAGCTGCTGGCCGATCTGGGCGTGGCGATGCTGGAGCAGCCTCTGCCGGCAAAAGAGGATGCGGCGCTGAAGAATTTTATCCATCCGTTGCCCGTCTGTGCGGATGAAAGCTGTCATACCCGCGAGAATTTGAGCGCGCTTAAGGGCAGCTATGACATGGTCAATATCAAGCTCGACAAGACTGGCGGACTGACTGAAGCCCTGGCCCTGGCGGCGGACGCCCGGGCGCAGGGGTTCGCCCTGATGCTGGGATGCATGCTTTGCACCTCGCGGGCGATCGGTGCGGCGCTGCCGCTGGTCAATCAGGTCCGTTTCGCCGATCTGGATGGCCCGACGTGGCTGGCCGTTGACGCTTCACCGGCGCTTAATTTTACCAGCGGCGTACTTCACCTCTGAGGCTGCCAGCGCAACAGATCCATCATTGCCTTTAAGTATTTTTCGCTGGCTTCGTCGGAGGAGATCGCCGGGAACTCAGCGGTGATGCAGGGCAGGCTCAAGTCGGCGCACCAGCTGCCGAATGAACCGGGTGTCTCATAGCCCACGCTGGTGACGAGCGGGAGGGCGAACGCCTGGGCCAGCCACGCGCCCAGGTCAGAGTGGCGCGGATCTTCAATACAGGCCAGCGGATCGTGGAAGGAGACAACCCAGGCGGGGTGGATCTTATGGATAAGCTGGCACAGCGCCTGCGTTTCCGGCTCCGATCCAGGTTTATCGCCCGTGAGCAGCACCACGTCCCGCTCCTCGGCGGAGCTGTTCCAGCGATATACCGTTTCCCCTGCGCGCCAGTTTGCCGCCGGGAAATTACGGTTCAGGTCGATTCCTCGCGCATTCGCCCGTAATCCCAGCTGACAGCCGTCCGGATTCACGGCAAGAATCACGTGGTGACGTCGCAATGCCGGGGTCAGCGTCCGCAGCGCGCACGAGAGCGTGACGACAGACGAGTTCTCATCTCCGTGCGTGCCGGCAATAACCAAACCGCTGTCGCGATCGGCATCGGGGGCCGGGAACCAGATCAGCGATGCACCTAAAAATGAGCGGCCATATTGTTCAGCGCCCGGAGGGAAGGCGCCTCGTTCCGCGCGGGGTCGGGTGGTTGCCATACGATATCCTGATAACGAAGTCTCTACAGGCAGTGTTGTGCAAAAGCCGCTGTTAATCAAATAGTTTCCTTAACGGCTGAGAATTGCCTTAAATCACTATTCAGGCGTAAGTTGTTTGCATTTCTTACTGTCGAAACAAATAATTACGCATCTGCTTTTTACCAGAATTTTTTAAAGGGGATCTTATGAAGCATCCTGTTTCGCGTCTTTTTGCCGCACTGTGCCTGTGCGGACTCTCTTCACTCTCATACGCTGCCGATGTGCCACAGGGCACGGTGCTGGCGCAAAAACAGGAGCTGGTCAGACACATTAAAGACGAACCGGCTTCGCTCGATCCCGCAAAAGCGGTGGGGTTGCCAGAGATTCAGGTGATTCGCGATCTTTTCGAAGGGCTGGTAAATCAGAATGAGAAAGGGGAACTGACTCCGGGCGTGGCGACGCGCTGGCAGAGCAACGATAACCGAATCTGGACGTTCACCCTGCGCGATAACGCAAAATGGTCTGACGGTACGCCGGTTACCGCGCAGGATTTTGTCTACAGCTGGCAGCGTCTTGTTGATACGAAAACGACCTCTCCGTTTGCCTGGTTTGCGGCGCTGGCAGGTATCAGCAACGCGCAGGCCATTATTGATGGTAAAGCGTCGCCAGATACCCTGGGCGTGACGGCGGTGGATGCCAGAACGTTGCGCGTCCAGCTGGATAAACCGCTACCGTGGTTTAGCAACCTGACGGCAAACTTCGCCTTCTATCCGGTGCAAAAAGCCAATGTTGAAAGCGGGAAAGAGTGGACGCGTCCGGGAGCGCTGGTCGGTAACGGGGCCTACGTTCTGAACGCGCGCGTGGTGAATGAAAAACTGGTTGTCGTGCCGAACACCCACTACTGGGACAATGCGAAAACTGTCCTGCAAAAAGTGACCTTTATTCCGATTAATCAGGAATCGTCCGCCACGAAACGCTATCTGGCAGGGGATATCGATATTACCGAATCGTTCCCGAAAAACATGTATCAGAAGCTCCTGAAGGATATTCCTGGCCAGGTGTATACGCCGCCTCAGCTCGGGACCTATTACTACGCGTTTAACACGCAAAAGGGGCCGACGGCCGATGCCCGGGTTCGTCTTGCGCTGAGCATGACTATCGATCGCCGCATTATGGCGGATAAGGTACTGGGTACCGGCGAGAAACCGGCCTGGCATTTCACCCCTGACGTGACGGCGGGCTTCACGCCTGAACCTTCGCCGTTCGAGCAGATGTCCCAGCAGGAGCTGAACGCTCAGGCCAAAACCTTGCTCCAGGCCGCAGGCTACGGCCCCCAGCGTCCGCTGAAGCTGAACCTGCTGTACAACACGTCGGAAAACCACCAGAAAATCGCCATTGCGGTGGCGTCCATGTGGAAGAAAAACCTCGGTGTGGACGTCAAGCTGCAAAATCAGGAGTGGAAAACCTACATCGACAGCCGCAACACCGGCAATTTTGATGTGATCCGCGCGTCATGGGTGGGGGATTACAACGAGCCCTCGACCTTCCTGTCCCTGCTGACCTCAACCCACAGCGGGAATATCTCGCGCTTCAACGACCCGGCTTACGATAAAATAATCCACCAGGCGACGCTCGAAACCACGGCGAAAGCGCGTAACACGGACTACAACATGGCGGAGAAAATCCTCATGGAGAAAGCGCCGATCGCGCCTATTTACCAGTACACCAACGGTCGTCTGATTAAGCCGTGGGTGAAAGGGTATCCGATTAATAACCCGGAAGACGTGGCGTATAGCCGGACGATGTATATTGAGAAGCACTGATGGTTAATGCGAACTGGCGCACGTGAGCGCCAGTTTTGCCATGGGTGATACCGCGCTGTGCTTTTCGGCAGCGATGAGACCGGAACGTATTATTCTAATAACGCATTAAACTTCGCCAGCCACTGCGGATGGGCGGGCCACGCGGGAGCCGTCACCAGGTTGCCGTCGACATGTGCCTGATCGATGCCGATCGTGGCGTAGTGTCCCCCCGCGAGACGGACCTCAGGTGCACAGGCCGGGTAGGCGCTACAGGTACGGCCTTTCAGGATGCCCGCGGCGGCGAGCAGTTGAGGGCCGTGGCACACCGCAGCAATCGGTTTGCGCGCGGCGTCAAACGCCTGTACCAGCTTTAACACGTCCTCATTTAACCGCAGATACTCGGGCGCTCTCCCGCCGGGGATGAGCAGCGCGTCGTAGTCCTGCTCCTTTACGGCGGAAAAGTCGGCGTTGAGGGTAAAGCGGTGACCGGGTTTTTCGCTATAGGTCTGGGCGCCGTCGAAATCATGGATTGCCGTTATGATGTAGTCGCCCTTCGGTTTGTCGGGGCAGACGGCATCCACCTGATGACCAACCATCTGTAACGCCTGAAAAGGCACCATGGTTTCGTAATCTTCGGCATAATCGCCCACCAGCATCAGGATCTTCTTGCTCATCATTCCTCTCCCTTGTCATTAAAGATGATTAAGATATAGCCTGGCGTGGCTGAAATGCGGGAAATAAAAAAGCCCGTCAGAGCACGGGCAACATAAGCAAGTGAATAAGTGATTCGTTATCAACGTAGTTGGAGGATAACGACGCGTATCTTACGCGGCCGTCAGGCTGGCAGATACCTGACAAATTCGGTAGGTGAAACACGATATTAAACGTGCGTTAAGGGGCGTCGAAGGTCGGGTAAAGACTATTTTCGAGAAACTCGACGAGATACCAGATTTCCCCGCTAAAAATAAACCAGAAGCCAAATATAATAAGGAGCAAAATAATTAAGGTGAGTATTATTTCTGTTTTGCCCATTGCAGATTTTACCCACCTGACGTTAATTTATTCGAGGCAGGCATTGTAGCGGGGCTTTCCCGTATACTCCAGTTTCATGCTGCAAGGACTTTATTGCGCCCATCATTTTTAGCGCGATACAGCGCATCGTCTACACGCTTAAACAGCTCATCAATCGTCTCCCCCGGGTTATGTCGCGCCACGCCAATGCTGACGGTAAACCGTGGTAAGCCCGGAATCGTAATGCGGGCAACGGCTGCACGGATCGACTCGGCAATCTGCAACGCGGTGTCGAGTGAGGTATGCGGCAGCAGGATGACGAACTCTTCGCCCCCCCAGCGGAACACCATGTCGTTCTCCCGACTACAGGCTTCCAGCGTTCGGGAGAGGGCAATAAGCACCTCATCGCCCTTCAAATGGCCAAACAGGTCGTTGATGTTTTTGAAGTGATCGGTGTCCACCAGCAGCAGGCTAAACTGCTGCTGGGCAGGTCGATTATTGAGATTGTTGGGGTCGGTAATCGCGTAGAACTGGCGTCGGTTGAGTAACCCGGTCATGGAGTCACGTAACGCGGCATGTTCCAGCTCTTGCTCCAGTCTTTTTTGCTCGGTGATATCGTGGATGATGCACAGCATCAGCTTGTCACCGTAGATCTCAATGGGTCCGGCATACGTCTGAACATGGCGGGTGGAACCATCGGCAAGGCGGTGAACAAAGTTGAGCGGCTTATGGCCGCCGGGCAGCGCGGCAATCGCAGTCATAATGGGCATCACGTCTCGCCCCAGGGTATTGATTTCCCAGGTATGCTTGCTGCACATACCATCATGCGAGTAACCGTAAAAATTGAGCGCAGCCAGGTTGGCATCAACAATCTGACCATCGCGGGCAGGATCGATTAACAGCATCGGCGCGCTGTTGGTCTGAAAAAAACGGGCGTAAAACCCCTGTTTTTTTCGCCGGTAGGTTGCGGAGCGGCTGGCCTTCAGTCCTGAGAGGATATGTTGGGCGATCCCCTCGAAGACAATCACATCTCCCCAGGGGGCGTAACGGGCAAGCGAGAGACGACAGCTTAACGGCGTATCCAGCCCATCCCGGCTTCTTATTGTCCAGATTTCGACGATCTCCTGCTCGGTTTTCAGTTCAGGTACATACATCGACAGGAGAGCTTGTGCATTCGCGGAATAGATGCCTTTACGCAGCTGATCGAGCGTCTTATCTCCCATAAGCTGCGTTGCGACCACGTTCGCAAAAACGATCTCTTCCGAAACGGGTGAAATAAGCCACACGGGGGTTTTAATAACGTTCAGCGCTTCAAAACCGTTTTGCGACATAGGCATTTCCTGTTCATCGGCTTAATACGCCTGACAATCATGACAGACGTGACTCGTGTGTTCTGCTTTGAAACATACTCTACTAAACCCCGTCAGGCATGGTTTTTTTGTGAAATAAATGCGGCGTCCGTTTGAATTTTATTAAGGGGGATAATTTGCCTTTCTGAGTTTATCTGCAGAAGCAGCCACGGCACCTGTTCGGCAGGTAAGGGGCGGGAGAAGAGGTAACCCTGCAGGTAGTCGCAGCCGAGACGGGTGAGAACCGCCTGCTGTTCTTCCGTTTCAATCCCTTCTGCCACCACGTTCATCTCCATGGTGCGGGCGATACTCATGATGGTTTCAACCAGCTTGTAGGTTTTTTCATTTTCTAGCATCGACGTTACAAAGCTTTTGTCAATCTTGAGCTCTTTTGCCGGCAGCACGCTCAGCATCAGCAGGTTGGAGTAGCCCGTACCAAAATCATCAATCGAGACGGTGATCCCCGCATGATTAAAGGCGTTGAGCAACTCAATGCTGCGGTCGAGATTTTTCAGCGCGGTGCTCTCCGTGACCTCAAGGATCAGCCTGGACGGGGACAAGTTATATTTTTCCAGCATCGACGATACGATGTGGAAAATGTCCGGCTGCTCGAACTGGACGGGGGATAAGTTGAGCGATAACGTCCACTGGCTGAACCCTTGTTCAGTCCAGAAATGCAGCTGTCGACATGCCGCTTCAATGGCCCAGTTGCCCACCGGAATAATTAAGCCGGTTTGCTCCAGCGAGGGGATAAACAGACCCGGCAGCACAACGCCTTGCTCAGGGTGCCGCCAGCGCAGCAGGGCTTCAAAACCATGGATAGTCTTCTCTTGCGCATACCAGGTTGGCTGGTACCACAGTTCAAACTGATCGCGCTCAAGCGCCTGAGAGAGCTCCTGAAGAAAACCGGGTTTTGCCGGGATTGCTGTCGACATCTCGGTTCTGTAACGCGCCCAGCCGTTGCGGCCGTCGTCTTTGACGTGATGCAGGGCTGCATCTGCTTTGAGTTTCAGTTCATGCAGCGTTTCGCCATCCTGAGGATAGAGGCTGACGCCCGCACTCATTGTCGTGTTAAGCGTATGACCACAGATCGAAAGAGGACGTCGCACATCCTCGAGCAGCGACGCGAGCAGGGCGTTGAGTTTGTCGTCGTCACATTCCGGCACGAGCAGGATAAAAGCGTCTCCTCCCAGCCTTGCCAGGGTCATCTCACGCGAGAGCCGGGAAGTGATGCGCTGTGCGACGGTGATCAATAACTCATCGCCGACGCTGTGACCCCAGGTATCGTTGACGCGTTTGAAGTGATCGACGTTCAGGAAAATAACGGCAAATTGCCTGTTGCTCAGCAACGCGCTGCGCAGGCAGTCCTGCATGCGGAGATCCATCTGATGGCGATTCGCGAGTCCGGTGAGCGCATCAAAGCGCGCCTGGAGCTCAAGCTGCCGATTGAGTTGTCGAAGATTATCCGTCAGCCGGCCGGTGCGCCGGTGAGAATCGATAAGGGAAATAATTAACATCACACCAAGCAGGCAGAGCGTGGTGACAGAAACCCAGATGGATAACCCCAGCTCGCCGATCCCCCCGGGGAGGGTATGCGACATTTCCGGGTAATGCGCAGCGCTCATGCCGGTATAGTGCATCGCACAAATGGCGGCACCCATGACCAGGGCGGCGAGAAGGCGCTCGATAAAAACCCCTTTGTCTCGCAGGCGGAAAGCCAGCCACAGCGCCGTGCCGGACGCCACCACGGCAATGACCACCGACAACCCCACAATACGGCGATCCCAGATAATGCTGCCATCCAGCATCAGGGCAGCCATACCGATATAGTGCATAGATACCACGCCTGCGCTCAGGATAGCCGTGGCAACGATCGGTCGAAACGAAGAACGTTTTTTTCCCGCGACGGCAATATCAAGGGCCGTGGTCGACGCAATAATCGCGACGCCCAGAGACGCAAGGGTTAACCAGAGGTCATAGCGCATCATCATCGGCATCTGCATCGACAGCATGCCGATAAAGTGCATCGACCAGATGCCGATCCCCAGCGTCATACCCCCGGCAATGCGCCAGAACAGGGCAGTCTTTCGGCTGGAAAGGGGGATCTTTCCGGCACTGTCCAGCGCCACAAAGGAGGCGATAAATGCCACCAGATAAGAGATAGCGATTAACACAGGGTCCCACGATATATTGAGCATTATGCAATCCCACGCCTGAGAGGGTTACCGATTTCGCCTGCCGGGCACATCTTAATCTGGCAACGAACATGCGCATTCAAACAATATTAGTTATTTATCGTGAAGCATGACCAGTCATATTAATACTCTACATCGCATTAAGAATATAAAATATATTCTCATTGTTAACGTATTAAGCATTGCTAAACAAGAGCGAATAAAAGTAGCAAAGCTCCTTAAATATAACGGCGATTGTATCGGTTCGCCGCAGCGGATGGTATCGCTTAACGTGGCGGCAGACCAGTATCACAGCATGCTGCGAAGAACATTTTCACTAATACGCTTTTTTCATCTGACTTAAGCTAAATCCCAGGCTGCTAACGGCGAAACAACAAACCCGTGAAGTTTCCGAGGAAAAACGTTTGTGCCAATGCTATAAGTCTAGATGCCGACCAAAATATAAAATGTGGGTATCATCATGCTAAGAAATATTAGTGTCAGAACCTTTATTATCGGGTTCCTTTTATCGCTATTTTTGGTAAACGCAGGTGTCGTTGTTCTAATTTCCAGCAAGCCCTCTCTCTTTATTTCCCTTAACGCTATCAATTTCGTTGCGCTATTTTTGCTTTGGGTCTATATGACCCGGTATCTTGTGACGCCGATCAATACGGTGAAGAAAAGTATTGAAGAGGTGACTGCCGGCAACCTGGGGGTTTCTATCCCGGAGTTTGGCAATAACTGTGCGGGGCGACTCATTCCCGGGATCAACAGCCTGTCCGGCAACATTGCGACGCTGGTGCGTGAGATCAGGGCGTCATCGCAAACCGCCATGACCTTATCGGATCAGCTCTCGACACGTAGCGCTCAGCTCTCGGTAAAAACCGAACAGCAGTCTGCGTCTTTAGTGCAAACCGCAGCCAGCATGGAGCAAATGGCGGCGAGCACTAAAAATAACGCCGATAACACCCGCCTGGCGAGTGAACAGGCGAATATGGCGACGCTGCAGGCGCGTAAGGGCGGGGAGCTGATGGGGCAGGTTGCCAACAATATGCAGTCCATTACCGAATGCGCCCAGCAGATGACGGAGATCATTTCGCTGATTGACGGCATTGCGTTCCAGACCAATATTCTGGCGCTCAACGCGGCCGTTGAGGCGGCAAGAGCGGGCGACCATGGAAAAGGTTTTTCTGTCGTTGCGGAAGAGGTCAGAAACCTGGCGCACCGCAGCGCAGAGGCCGCGAAGAATATTAAAGCGCTGATTGAAGTCACCAGCAGTAACGTCACGCAGGGCGCGACCGTGGTGTCGCAGGCAGAGAAGAATATGCATGAAATCGTGACGGGCTCGGGGAACGTCAGTCGCTTAATGGATGAAATCTCCGCGTCGACGTCTGAGCAGGAGAAAGGTATTTCCCAAATCACGCTGGCGCTATCGGAGCTGGAGCGGGTCACGCAAAGCAACGTGGCGATGGCGGAGGAACTCAACGGCTCCTCGGATGTACTGCGCAATCAGGTGATTGAACTCCAGGCCCGCACGCGGAATTTTAGATTGGATCACGGGTCTTCGTCCCCATTACCGACCGGCTCACCCTCCTTCCTCCAGCAGCCAGAACACTCTCTCTGAAAGCGACACGAAGCCTGGCATGCCAGGCTTTTTTCATACATCTGCCCACCCAGCTCAATTCCCGAGCGATTTCAGCGCGATGGAATACATAGTTGTTGCTTAACCCCTCATGAAAGCTAGACTGACACCGAAAGAGTTAAAAAGGTGGAGGTGCTGTGGAAAGCATTAAAGGATCTGAACTTAACGTTCCTGACGCTGTTTTTGCGTGGGTGCTGGACGGCCGCGGCGGTGCCCGACCGCTGGAAGATAATGATGCGATCGACAGTGCGCATCCCTGCTGGCTGCATCTGAACTATACCCATCCGGACAGCGCTGACTGGCTGGCGTCGACCCCGCTCTTGCCCAATAACGTGCGCGATGCGCTGGCGGGTGAAAGCCTGCGGCCCCGCGTAAGCCGCATGGGTGACGGGACGCTGATTACCCTCCGCTGTATTAACGGCAGCACGGATGAACGTCCGGATCAGCTGGTGGCGATGCGGGTCTATATGGACGATGGGCTGATTGTCTCCACCCGACAGCGTAAGGTCCTGGCGCTGGATGACATCGTCAACGATCTGAAAGAGGGCACCGGGCCGATCGACTGCGGCAGCTGGCTGGTGGACGTCTGTGACGCGCTTACCGATCACGCCAGTGAGTTTATTGAAGAGTTGCACGACAAAATCATCGACCTGGAAGATAACCTGCTCGATCAGCAGATCCCGCCGCGCGGTTTTCTGGCCTTATTGCGCAAGCAGCTGATTGTTATGCGCCGCTACATGACGCCGCAGCGCGACGTGTACGCGCGGCTGGCCAGCGAAAGGCTCGCATGGATGAACGACGACCATCGGCGCAGAATGCAGGATATTGCCGACAGGCTGGGCCGCGGGCTGGATGAAATTGATTCCTGTATTGCCAGAACGGCGGTGATGGCGGACGAAATCGCGCAGGTGATGCAGGAGTCGCTGGCGCGAAGAACCTATACGATGTCCCTGATGGCGATGGTGTTTTTACCGAGCACGTTTCTGACCGGGTTGTTTGGCGTCAACCTGGGCGGAATTCCGGGTGGCGCTTATCGCTACGGTTTTACGGCGTTTTGCGTGATGTTAGTTGTTTTGATTGGGGGTGTTGCATGGTGGTTGCATCGTAGTAAATGGCTGTAAATTTACGCTTTTTTCATCTTTTTCCGGGATTAAAACGCTCTTTTAATTGAGCGAAGTCAATAAACATCTACCCCGTAAGGTGCAATATTACTCCCGCAGGTGAATGCAACGTCAAGCGATGGGCGTTGCGCTCCATATTGTCTTACTTCCTTTTTTGAATTACTGCATAGCACAATTGATTCGTACGACGCCGACTTCATAGTCGGCTTTTTTTTGCCTCCTGATTCTGAGCGTCTACCCTAAAAGGGATGACAGCAAATTATGGAGGGAATGATGAGCATCCTTAACGCTCTGCTACTGCCACAATCGCGTCAATCCGATCCTATCCCCAGCGATCCGGTACCTATGCCCGATCCCATCCCGCGTCCCCAGCCGATGCCCGACCCGCCGCCCGATGAAGAACCGATTAAATTGTCGCATCGGACCGCGAGATCTGCGAGGATACGCGCCATCTGACCGCAAAGATCACCACGAGAGACAATTGTGACCGCTTTTTCTACCCTGAATGTTCTGCCCGATGCCCAACTCGCTAACCTCAACGAGTTGGGATACCTCACGATGACGCCTGTTCAGGCGGCCGCCTTACCCGCCATTCTTGAGGGCCGTGACGTGCGCGTGCAGGCGAAAACGGGCAGTGGGAAAACGGCGGCCTTTGGCCTTGGCCTGTTGCAGCATATCGATGCGGCGCTTTTTCAGACCCAGTCTTTGGTGCTGTGTCCGACCCGCGAGCTGGCAGACCAGGTTGCGGGTGAACTGCGTCGCCTGGCACGTTTCCTGCCAAACACCAAGATTTTAACCCTCTGCGGCGGGCAGCCGTTCGGTGCCCAGCGTGATTCGCTGCAGCATGCGCCGCACATTATTGTCGCGACGCCGGGACGCCTGCTCGATCACCTGCAAAAAGGCACGGTCTCACTGGATGCGCTACAAACGCTGGTGATGGATGAGGCCGATCGGATGCTGGATATGGGCTTCAGCGAGGCCATTGACGAAGTGATCCGTTTCGCACCAGCCGATCGCCAGACGCTTCTGTTCTCCGCAACCTGGCCGGAAGCTATCGCCGCCATCAGCGGGCGCGTGCAGAAAAATCCTCTTACCATTGAAATCGACAGCGTAGATGCGCTGCCGGCCATCGAACAGCAGTTCTTTGAAACTTCGCAGCAGGGGAAGATCCCGCTCCTGCAGAAATTACTGAGCCAGCATCAGCCTGCCTCCTGCGTGGTGTTCTGTAACACCAAAAAAGACTGTCAGTCGGTTTGTGATGCCCTGAATGCCGCCGGGCAGAGCGCACTGTCGCTGCATGGCGATCTTGAACAGCGCGATCGCGATCAGACGCTGGTCCGTTTCGCCAACGGCAGCGCCCGCGTGCTGGTGGCGACCGACGTCGCCGCGCGCGGCCTGGATATCAAATCGCTTGAGCTGGTCGTGAACTTTGAACTGGCGTGGGATCCGGAAGTGCACGTGCACCGTATTGGCCGCACCGCGCGCGCCGGGAACAGCGGTCTGGCCATCAGCTTCTGCGCTCCGGAAGAGGCGCAGCGCGCCAATATTCTCTCTGAGATGCTGCAGATTAAGCTGAACTGGATGAATCCCCCAGCCGGCGTCAGCCTTGTGCCGCTGGAGGCCGAAATGGCCACCCTGTGCATTGATGGCGGTAAAAAAGCCAAGATGCGACCTGGTGATGTACTCGGTGCACTGACCGGGGATGTGGGGCTGGACGGGGCGGATATCGGTAAGATTGCTGTCCATCCGGCGCATGTCTACGTCGCGGTTCGCCAGGCGGTTGCCCATAAGGCATGGAAGCAGCTGCAAAACGGGAAAATTAAGGGTAAAACCTGCCGCGTACGTCTGCTGAAATAAAGCATGAAGCGTCTCAGACGGTGTTTCTGAGACGCTAACCGCTTACTTCACTTCAAGCACGTTCAGACGCAACGCTTCAAACTGATTGTCATCGTCTTCCGGCTGCCAGCCTGCTGGCTGCATCGGGATCTCTTCCCGGTCAAACGCCAAATCTCCGCCGTTCACGACTTCTGACTCGTGATTGATGCCTTTAAAGTCGAACAGTTCCACATCCGCGAGATGGGAAGGGACGACGTTCTGCATGGCGCTGAACATGGTTTCGATACGACCCGGATAGCGCTTATCCCAGTCGCGCAGCATGTCGCCAATCACCTGACGCTGCAGGTTCGGCTGAGAGCCGCAGAGGTTACATGGAATGATCGGGAACCCTTTCGCCTGAGAGAAACGCTCAATGTCTTTTTCACGGCAGTAGGCAAGCGGGCGGATCACAATATGTTTACCGTCATCACTCATCAGCTTAGGCGGCATACCTTTCATCTTGCCGCCGTAGAACATATTGAGGAACAGCGTTTGCAGGATATCGTCGCGGTGATGGCCCAGGGCAATTTTGGTCGCGCCCAGCTCGGTCGCGGTGCGATACAGAATACCGCGGCGCAGACGAGAGCACAGAGAGCAGGTGGTTTTCCCTTCAGGAATTTTCTCTTTCACAATACCGTAGGTATTTTCTTCGACGATTTTGTACTCAACGCCCAGATTTTCGAGGTATTCCGGCAGAATGTGCTCCGGGAAGCCCGGCTGTTTCTGGTCAAGGTTGACCGCCACCAGGGAAAAATTCACCGGCGCGCTTTGCTGAAGATTACGCAGGATCTCCAGCATGGTGTAGCTGTCTTTACCCCCTGACAGGCAAACCATGATGCGGTCGCCTTCTTCAATCATGTTGAAGTCTGCAATGGCTTCGCCCACGTTACGGCGTAGTCGCTTTTGCAGTTTATTCAGGTTGTATTGCTCTTTCTTTGTATTTGATTGATTTTCTTGCATTTATTACTACCTTCGGAGCCAGTAGGGGCATAATAGGGGCAAAAATTTTTCAGCGTGCCAGCTTATCGTTAAGCATCAGCACCTGTTCGCCATTCATTTCTTCAATCCACGCACCGTAGACTTCATAAACCATTTGCGCGTTTTCATGCCCCATCTGGCTGGCTATGAAAGACGGGTTAGCGCCGGCAGATAAAAGCCAGCAGGCAAAAGTATGCCGCGTATGGTACGGATTCCGGCGGCGAATACCAGCACGTTTTACAGCTGCGTTGAATCTCGCACCGATGCTCGATAAAGAGTAGTAGGCTTTCTGTTCTCCTTTGCGCATCCGGGGTATGAAAACGAATCGCAGGCTTTGATGTTCCACTGCGCCATACTCGCGATGATTAAAGACAATTTCGGTTTTTGGCTGTAGCGCTGTCAGCTTGCGCTGTGCTTTCAAGGCTTCAAGTGCCGGCTCTAATAGGGTAATAACCCGGTTACCTGCTTCGGTTTTTGGTGGGACGAACATTCCTAGCGCATTAAGGTTGCGCTGTATATGAGCCGTCCCTTTTTCCCAGTCGATATCTTCCCAGGCAAGAGCTGCGAGCTCTCCATGACGGACACCAGTATAAACTGCGAACGTCCACATATTGAGGCTTTGGCCACGCTCGGATTCCGCGAGCAAACTAAACTCCTGCTTCGTTAAAGGATCCGGTTTTACTTTCCCTTTGTGTAGTTTCTTGATCCCTTCAAAGGGTTTGCCACTGATAAAGCCAGATTTGTGTGCAAACCGAAGAAGGGAGCATACAAGCGATATATAGTTGTTCACGGTACTCACAGTGCGTCCCTGTTTGTTACTTCTGGAATTTGCCAGGTAAAGTGTCTCACCGTTCAACAGCTCCTTTCTGTATTTCAGAATGTCGCTGTGGCGTATAGTTGAAACAGGCGTATCTCCATTAATGATGTGCATTAACGTACCGAGTTGTGAACGAGTCTTACGCATGGTATTCGCACTAATTTCGGTTTCTTTAATGCTCGTCCACAGTTCACACAGCTCTGAAAAGGTTTGAACTGAAACAGTTGTTACGGTTTTTTTTGCTCTGGACGATGAAGGAAAGCGCTGGTGGTAATCAAACTCTCCAAGGTTGATCTCACTAACGATCACAGCCCGAAGGTTCCCGGCTTTTTTGATGTTCGCCGGGGTGTTAATCCAACCTTTGAGAATTTCGCGACAACGCTTTCCCCGGTACATAAACCAGATACAAATCTTATTGTTTCTGATTTCGACACCTGTAGGCAAAGCTGCCATCTTACGCATCCCTTATTAACTGATTAATTCTCGGATAGTTGTACCAGGTTGTGCCACGCAAGGTTTTTTCTCCGGAAGGAGAAACCCGTTTAAAATGGACACCTTCCACCCAACAGCCCTGGCGATACTTCTCAATCTGTCGTTCGGTCAGGCCTGTTTTTTCTGTGAGTCTTGCGCCAACAACCCATTCTTCGTTAAAAATTACCTGCGACATGGTTCACCTCAGGTAACCGGCATGAGTATAAATATGCCGGCCATTAGTCGTTGATATTTCAGTTTCAGTTTGCCTGGCCGGGCAGGGAGCGCAGCCGGCGCATGCCGGTCATTGCTGTGGCCACGTAGCTTGCTTTGCAGTTCACTACCTCGACCCAAACCTTGACGCCTTCCACTCTCACCGTATAGGTCTCTTTCATCTTACTGCGCCCATAGTCACCATATCTTTGCTGGTGGGCTGCGAGTGCGATTTCACATGCCTGGCGAGCCAAAGGGGATTGCTTACTGCCTCGATTAATCAGTCGCATTTCTTCTCCTAGAGGGAGGGTTTCCCCTCCCGATCTCGTTAGGCCTGGTATTCCGGTTTCATATCCGCCAGGGTAATGCTGAACTGATCGTACTGCTCATCGCCTAGGTGGCGTTTCGCCGCGGCAAGTACGCGCTCGGCTTCCGCGAATCTTTCAGCAGCATCTGGCTCGCCAGGCAGTGGAAGGGAGTTGATAAGCGCATCGACTTTATTTTTCGCACTCACGAAGTGGTAGCGGCTGGTCGCCTTGTTTTTCAACTCAGTGAACAGCGCGATCCCAAGGGTATTCTTTGCCGCGTTGATTTTATTGCCGATACTGGTAGCCTCATCCAGTGTCTCTGCTTTCAGAATGCGATCCTTGAACTCATTGGCCAGAGTGTGGATATTTACCGATGGCTCCTGACTGTCCTGCGTGTTTACAACATTTTCACCTTTAATTTCAGCCAGATTTAGGCGCTGAGCGGGGGCAGGGTTGATCACTCTCTCTTCACGATAGGAGAGATCATCTGCATCCTGAAACCCCATAACTGCCGCGGGGCAATAAGCTTTTGCCCAGTCCTTAGTGGCGAGATATAAAATCTGCTGCTTTGGTTTTGTAACCCATAGCGGAGAATTTCTGATTGCCACGCTTGCCAGATACAATGGTTCGCCCCAGGTTATCTCCGACTCACCTCGGATAATCGCGCCAGCGCGGATGTATAAACCTTCCTCATCTTCATCTGACCAGTCGCGAACTCTTTCCGTTTTTTCATACGCACCCTTGTTACCCATCTTTTTTACGGTGACATCTTTGCTGCGAATGCATTTTTCCCAATTCCCGCCGTACTCATAATGAAAGCGTCCACGTATAGCGCCTGAACTGGAGAGAATTGCGCTGATGAGTTGCGCTTCATACCCAAGCTTCCCGTTGACGAAGAAGGTTTTTTGCGCGACTGAATATGGGTTCATCCCCCATTGCATGGCCTGCATAACAATCGCCATGCAGTCGGCAGGCTTCCCTACCAAATGATCAGGAACTGCGATGGTTGCATCAGCCATAAGGTTGGCAAATGCTGTTAACTGCCCCAGCGCCTGCACATTGAAAATAGAGTTAGTGGCAGAGATAGTGTTTGGAGCCTGCTGCTCAGCAGTTACGATATTCATGTTTTCCATCATCATTCCCCTTATGCCTGAGCGCGCAGCGCTTCGAGGCGGCGCAGGTCGAAGTCGTTCAGTTCGTCGGTGTAGTCGGCTGTGATTGGTGCTGGCCATTCACCTGTGTCAAATCCGGTTGCGATAGCGCGCATCGCTTTACGGTACTCGAGCATTCCCAGTTCCAGCAGTTCGGTGGACGCCTCAATGATGGCGATCCAGTGGTAGTTCTCGTCTTTGTTGACGAAAATCCAGAAGAACTGGTCCAGCGCCGCGGTCTCGCAATACATAGCCGCACTGAGGTGGTAGTCCCGATCAATGATTTCCCGGTGTAGCCTGGCCCGCAGGCTTTCCTGCTTCACATTCCACATGCTGATAGTTTTCAGGTCAGCACCGATGCGAACGCCGTCCAGGTCGATCTCAAGGTCAGGACGTACACGAACTTCTAGGCCCGTCTCCTCGTCAAAGCCGAAGTAGCTCACTTCAACGGCACGGCTTGGATGTGTCAGCAGCATGCCAGCGGTCGGGTGCGCCAGGAGCGCAGACTGAATTGCCCGTGCCGTGGCCAGCTGCTGGCGGGTAACCAGAATTTTTTCGCCAGGGTTGTCGCGCCAGGCATCCAGCAGTTCGTCGGCGAATATGGCATCGGGCTTAACCGACTTAACTGCCTGGATCATGTCTGCTTTGGTGCCGGACACTTTCAGCGGCGTCGGTTTCTGCGCTTCCTGTGCGACCAAATCAGGATTGATAATCGCTAATTGCTCGAGTAGCGCATCACGGCTGCCGCTGGTTTTAACCGACACGGGCAGGGTGGCGTTGTACTCTTTAATGCATGCCTTCATTGCCGTTGCTGTCTGCTTCTGGCCTTCTTCAATACGCTGGTACTGAGCAGGGAGATCCATATAGCTTTGAGCCGTTTCTTCCAGGCTGGCGCCAAGCGGCACCGGAGCGGGAAGGGACGCGTTATGTTCTTCAAGCAACGCTTTAATCTCTTCTGCGCTCAGCAGCGTCGGCAGGCTGGCGTTGTACGCGTCAATGAACTCGCGCAGGGTTGCGGTGGTAGTGAAAGCACCCTCTGGGATCTCAGGCTCCACGCTGAACTCTGCATTGAGGGTTTCCGGCTGCAGTGCAAGGGCGTGCACCAGGTTCCCCATGTCCAGAACTTTGGATGCTGTGCGCGGGATAGTTTTAGCCACATGGCGTGCGTTGAAATACATCAGGCTGACCCGGGCATCTTTCACCTGGGTTGAGCTAATACCGTTTGCTGCGTGATAAATGTCATTCGGTAGGCCTTCGTATCGGCCAGGCTCGAAGTAAGCCGGGTATTCAATTACCGGTTCTGCTTTCTGCTCTTCCTGCGCTACGGTAACTGCTTGCGTATCAGCTGCATCAGTGCCTTCGCCTGGATGTACCGGATCAGTATTTTCGACTTTCTCTGGCTGAGTCTTTTCCATCTGCACATCGCTGGTGGTTTCCGCTGCGTTTTCCGTTTTTTCGACTTCATTTGAGGAGGTATTGACGACCTGTTCGGTATTTCCACCCATCAGGCAAACGATGGAGAACATGCCGCTGCCGAGATTTTCAACCTGCGGTTGTTCAAAAGGTGCTTCGGTCTCAACAGCCGGAGTAGACAGCGGCAGCAACTCCACAGCAGAGTTAAACTCAGCCGTCATGGTTTTATTCACAAACTCAAGATGTGCCGCTGGCGTGTGATGAATGTTTTCTGGTGCGATGCGGATCAGATTGAAGATTGCCGCACGGTTCACCGCCAGTACGCCGGGCTGATTACGCAGGATGGCGCTCCATGATTTCCATGGTTCTTCTTTCTTCGCCACGATTTCTTTGGCACGTCGTAACACGCTCGAAGGAATTTCGAAGTGGTGGAAGTCCATAGGCAGTAGGGCGCATGCGATCTCAAGATCGAGGGTATCCAGAGTGTGATGCGCGCCTTCGCCGCGATCCGTTACATAGCCACCGTCTGCATTGGTCCCAGAATCAGTGCGCTGAACATTATTGATGCGATTACCAGTAGCCCATTCGCGCGCTAGGATGCCACGGTCAATGTAATCAGTTGCAGCCCACATTCTGGTGAAACGGAGTACCAGCGCGAGTTCGTGACGCTTCTCCTGGCAGAACACCTTGCGAATGGCGTCGGTATAGCGCCAAAGGTCTTTGGTGTCGTAACCCTTAATCTCTTCGCAGTTTTCTGCCGCCAGCAGCAGGTTCTGGACATAGCTGTTGTCAGTGTCCATCTCCAGCGCGCAGATACCTTCGTATTCTTCGCGGGTTAAGTGGTGGCGCAGTTCATCGCTGGTGAACTGGGCGAGTAGCTGCTTGCGGAAGGGCATACGAAGGACTGGATAACGTGTGGTTTCGTCATCATTCTCGTCAATCTGAATACCGGTTTCAGGTTCTGGATCCTGACCGGTTGTAACGTCGGCATCGCTGGTGATTTCTGATTTGAGAAGATTTATCTTTCCGCTTCTCCACTCTGCAACTAACTGATTGCGGTCGCCGGCATCTGCTCTCGCCCAGTCAGCCATGAATGCAGCAAGTAGCTTTACTTCGTGCTCTTCATCTGGCGCAAATACCTGCTTAATCGCCTGAACCAGTTTCCACTCAGCGTTCAGGCTGAGTTCGGCAACTTCCGGGATGTCGTTCTTCGCCAGCAGCAGGTTCTGGAGATAGGTGTAGCCTTCATCCAGTGACAATTCGCTTGCAGCCAGTTGCTGCTCTTTAGTGATATGTGACTGGTATTTGTCGCTGGTCAGATGGACGGCAAAACGGACCGCTGGTGTGCGGTTTTCAAGCGGGACATTGTCGACGGTAGTTTCGACTTTAACGGTCGCTTCCGGTGCGGTAGTGGTGTCCACTGGTCTAGTAAACTCAGCACCAGCCTTTGGCAGCCAGGTGCGACCATCGTCCTGGAGGGCGTAGCGTTTGCACCAGGTGTAATCCACGGTGCTTTCTTCAGGCAGATCGTTGTAAACAGGGAAATCGGTGCGAACCGGTTTTGAGTAATCCTTACCGCGGCCGGTTTCAATACCAGCATCTTCCAGCTCGACATCGAGCTGCAGGTTGGCACGGGCTTCTGATTTAGCAGTGAACCAAATCACTGCGTCTTCTTTGCCAGATTTCTGCGTAGCCTTAACTACATAGAAAAATTCCATGTGAGATCCTCTTTTTTGGATGTAAGATCCCCGGGCCAGAGATAGCGCCCATTGGGTGAACTTTGGTTTTTTAAGTAGTTTTCCGGTGTAACTTTGGTCGGGAGCACCGGACGTACGGGCCGCCTTGCGCGGCTTTTACGTTATGCCTCGTGGGCCATCTGGTCGTTCGAAGCACAACGTTCAGAGCAGTATTCTTTTTCTTTGCGCGCCAGCTGTGAGCCGTTGCGATAGAGAAGGGTACTTTTGACTACTTCCCCCGGTGTAACCGGCTTGCCGCAATACCCGCATTTTGTTGAGTTACACATCTGGATTCCCCTTTTGCGCCAGCAAGTAACATAAGCGGCGAAGAATCACTTCGAACAAGTTAAGTTTTACGGCTTGCTGCCGTCCTGGTTTGCGTGCGAAATCAATCATTCTCACCCTCGTTTGCCTTATCGCCGGCCAGCGGAACGTTTACACCTGATGCGCGTTAATCTCTCCACCTCATCCGACTATTCGTATGCCGTCGGCGGCTACTTCGTGGGCGTCCTGCCTTGGTGGTTTGTAGTGCGTCTTGGTGATAATGATTAAATCACTGGTTTACAGTTGTGTCAATCATAAGTTTGCTTTGGGTGTAAATCTACAGTTTACATTTCGATTTTTGTGAAGATAACGATGTGAGGAAGGCAAAAGATATTGAGCTCAGGAGGGAGGAAATGAGTGATGGATTTTGCTTAGCGGTTCAGGGTAAAAAAAACCCGGCCTGGGCCGGGTTAGTAAATTATGCAGTGAGAATAAGAATACGGTCGGCTAACTTGTCGAACTGATAAGCAAATTGGTCACGGCTTTCCCGCATGGTGTTTAATGCATGACCAAATTGGCCTGCTTCGGCAATTTGTTGATTCGTTAACGAGAATACAGGTGTTGATAAACGTTGGCTAATAGCTATCAACGAGTTGAAGTCAGAAATATGGGCCAGATTATAGGCCGCTAATTCTGATTCAGTCTGAGTTAACGCCTCTTGTACTTTCTCTCTTGGCATAACACAGTTTAATTCTGTTAACTGAGGAACCAAAATATTATCTACGGCTTGGCTAATGTTATCAATCCATTTCTCAAAGGACTTCGCTGGAGAACCGTTACGAGGTCGATATCTTTGCTGGATCGTCCCTAAGAATTTAGGACTGTTTCCAATCGACCTGGCTGCACTTGCATGCGATTCATTTTGTTCTTTGAAATTACGGATTTCACGATACCATTTCAGTATATTAGTCGAAAGTGAACTTACAGCTTGCCAGCAGAAGAAGTCCGGAGCAGTAGGGACAATAAAGTAATCACTAGACATAAGCATTACTTCATTTAAACCGCCAACATTCGGGCTAAGGTCGTACAAAATATAATCAACTTCATTATGCGCAGCTACAAGTTGCAACAGTTTAGGAAGGTTGCCAGGAATATTTCTTGTTGCAGGGATACCTGCAGCGATCTTAAGGGAAACACTGATTTGCGAGTCAAGATCCGAGACGCTTAAATGCCCCGGTAAAAGGAAAAGATTATCATTTAATGTTGGAGTTAGCTTTCCTTTATCTTGGGAAAGATAAGTCTCCGGTTGACCACCATTTATGAGGTAATCGACAATTGGTCCCATCGTCAAGTTTTCACGACTCTCGTAAAAGCTTTCAAGGCCTTCGTCCATTTTCTCAAAACCCAGAACCATTCCACTTAGGTTGCACTGAGAATCCAAATCAACCATTAAGACTTTCTTGCCTTTGCTTGCAATGCTCCATCCTAGATTGAAGGTTGTAGTCGTTTTACTTACTCCACCCTTGTGGTTGAAAAAACAAATTGACTTAGGCAAAGTCACATCTCCAGAAGTACGCTGTGTAGCCATAATTAGTTCCTTAATTATATCACTAAACAATCTATTTTTCAGATGAAGCGATTCACTGCTCGGAATATCTCAACAACGTTGAAAGCAATGACATTCAAGTGTTTGTTTGTGTTGGAGTAATCAGTGACATCTACATAGAAGGTTGTTAATCACTCTCCATTATTTCTTAAACGGCCTTTCATATACTTCTCATACAATTCATCAAGTTCTTTAAGACGAAGCGCAAAGATGCGAAGCATATTTTGCTTTTCTTCTTCAGGCAGTTGGCGATAGAGCTCAAGCAATCGTTGTTCGTCAGGTTTGATGCCATTTTTTTCGCCGACGTCCTCACCGAGAAGCCAGGCAACCGATACTCCTACTGAATCTGCAATAGCAAGTGCGGATTTCTTACTAATTACGCCTTTTTTGAACCAGCCGTTAACGGCCTGAGGAGTGACTCCGGCTATGCGCGCCATATCTGCTTTGGTGATGCCTCGGTTAGTGATTTCTGTGAGGCGATCCACCAGTACTAAGTTGGGTTCTTCTTTTCTCATATCGGCATTGTAAATATTTAGTTTATACATGCAATACACTCCAGGTTTGCATTTGGTGTAAATCTGTGGTTTACTCTGGCTTTTAATATGAAGGTGAAGAAAATGTCCGCACTTGATAAAGCAATTAGAGCTGCTGGGTCTGCCAGGAAACTAAGCACTGCGCTTGGAGTAACAAGTATGTCCGTAAGCCACTGGAAGAATCGTGATCACGGGGTGGTACCCCCGCATTTCATTTTTCCCATTTTCAAAATGACAGGCGTAACTCCGCATGAACTACGTCCAGATCTCTATCCAAACCCCACAGACGGTTTACCTAAACAGGAGCCTTAACAATGCAAACTGTTTCATTTCAACAGAGTAGCAGAGCTTCCTCTAATCCCCTGATATTCCAGTGTCATCAAAGCGAATCGGCAGCGCGGGATATTGATCATCGTGATCTCTGCTCAGCGGTACGAGCTTGGGCGGCGGCAGAAGGGCGCGTAGCTGTTGCACTTCAAATCCAGGAAGCGGCGGAAGAATTTCAACTTGATGGAGTGGATTTCTCAGGTCAGGCCGATGTCTGGAACGTGAAGCTGTTCCGCTGGCTCGACAACAAAGAGGACTCCCTATCGTACCGAAAGAACGTCGAACAGCTGGTGCCCGCGATCATGTCTGTATTACCACTTCGATACCGTGACCGTGTCGTAAAGAACGACTCGTTTGCCTACCGGATGGCCAGGTTGGAAAAAGAAGTGAGTGAGGCGAAGCAAGCTCTGATGCTCGATGCACCGAAGAAGGAAAAGCTGAAGGAGTTAGGCGAGGGGATTTTCGAAATGTTCAGAGTCGACCCTGACCTAACGGCGCCTTTACTGGCGATGGTCACAACCATGCTGGGGGCAATGTGAAGACTTCAGAAAAGGCGAAAGCCGGTCTGCGCTAACAGAACCGACTTTCAGGTGCAAAAACGGAGTGTAATTGCGGAGCTAAGTATGTCAAACACAGCTGAAATTATCAATTTCCCCCACAGAAACGAACAACCGGGAGGTCGTATGGCCGACCTGTCGAATGGGTATACCAAGGTCGCTAACGAGATCCAACAGCTCAAGCCTCGCCTGAGAATGTCAGGCCGGGAGTGGCAATGTTTTGAAGCGGTGATCTGGCTTACCTACGGCTGGAACAAGAAGCAGGACCGCGTTACGAACACGGTGATTGCCGAGCTTACAGGGCTGAGTGATTCCCACGTTTCGGATGCGCTCAAATCGCTCGCAGATCGCAAAATTATCTTCAGTCAGAAGCAGGGCGTGATGAAAACGGTCGGTATAAATACTGACCTTTCTGCCTGGATTTTAGACAAACCGAAAACGGGAAAAGTCTTCCCGAAATCGGGAAAAGTGTTACCGAAAACGGGAAAAACCTTCCCGGAAACGGTAGACACCCAAGACTATAACAAGAACAATAATAAAATATCCTCGTCTCGGAATTCTGACGAATCCCGAAACCAGAAAACTCAAAAGTTTCTCTCACGTCATCCAGAAGCTGCCGCCGGGATATACACCCCGGCAGGTAAATCATGGGGATCAGCTGAAGACCTCAAGGCCGCTCGCTGGATTTACGACAGGCTTCTCACCGTCAACGCATCGCTATCCGAACCCAACTGGGCTGAATGGGCAAATACCATCAGGCTGATGCGTGTCCAGGACAAGCGCACTCACTACGAAATTTGTGATTTGTTCCAGTGGGCCAACCGGGACGAGTTCTGGAAAGACAACATCCTGAGTCCCTCGAGTCTGCGCAAGCAGTGGGATCAGCTCACTACGAAGCGGCTGCGTTCAACCGGAACGGCAAAGCCATCCCGGGGCGGCATCGACCTGCATAACACCGACTGGATTGACGGGGTGCTGGAATGAAAAAACTCGCAGAGAGCATTCGCAATTTTGACCGGGAGCAGGCTCGCCGCGTGGCGCACAACATGCCAGAGCAGTATACCGAGCGCGAACAAACGCAGCAGGTGGCGCAGATTATCAACGGGTTATTCGTACAGCTGGCGGCCGCGTTCCCGGCAAGCCTGGTTAATCGCAGCCAGGAAGACGTGAACGAGATCCGCCGGCAGTGGGTGCTGGCCTTCAAAGAAAACGGGATCACCACTCTGGAGCAGGTTGAAGCCGGCATGCGCATGGTGCGTCGCCAGGAGCGTCCGTTTCTGCCTTCGCCAGGCCAGTTCATCAAGTGGTGCAGGGAAGGGCGCTGCGTGCTAGGGATCACCACCGCTGACGTAATGGCTGAATACTGGAAGTGGCGCAAGCTCGTGTTCCGGTATCCAAGCAGTGAGCAGTATCCGTGGCCAACGCCGGTTTATTACCACATCTGTCTGGAGCTGCGTCGCCGCGGAACCGATGGCCAACTGAGCCATAAAGAACTCGAGCGTGAGGCCGGTGATATTCTGGACATGTGGGAAAAGCGGGTGCTAGCCGGGAAGCCGATTCCGCCTATTCGTCGGGCGTTGGCTGCGCCAGTTGCTCCGAAAGGGCCGACACCGGCGGAGCTTTTGAAAGCTAAATATCAACGGATGAAAGCAGATGGCAGGGCATAGTGAGGAAATGGTCTGTTATGAGCGAGAAGCGAACTCTACCGTGGATTTTATCAACACTCAGGGTTTGCTTTTAAAAATTGTTATCCAGTTTTACTGCATGAGGTATCCCATAATTGTCCTACCGTTTTACTCATTTTTTGTCTCTTTTATCTATGACATCAATGGTTAAGATTACAACGTCTGAGCAGACGTACTAATTTAAATTCTGTCATTCAGTCGTAGCGATTCTGTGAGGCATCTTTTTATTTTAAACAACTCAAAAAGGTGGAAATAACGATGAAGCGTCCAAACTGGTTTCAAGTTTCCGATAAAGGTGGCAAGGCTATAGCAGCGCTCCATCATTACGCCACTACTGGTACAGGTTTACCTGCCGAGCTGATCCATTTAATTTTTTTAAGAGTTTCCCAGATCAATGGTTGTGCACACTGCATAGATATACATACTCGCGATCTTATCAAGAGTGGCATGTCCGTCGAAAAGATTGTATTGGTGCCTGTCTGGCGAGAAGCTACCTATTTATTCTCGGATATAGAGCAAGCTGCCCTCTCATGGGCGGAAGAAGTTACCCGTGTTAGTGAAACACATGCTTCCGATGAAGCATATTCCGCAGCGCTTTCTGTATTCGGTGAAAAAGATTTGGTTGAACTTACCATTGTTATTGCCACCATGAATGCCATTAATCGTATGGGTATTAGTTTTCGAATGAAGCCGCTTGCTAAAGCTTGACAGATGTAAATAGCTCCCATAAGGGACTCTGGAGCTATATTAAAGTCTGCTTCTGGCACACAAATGACATCCCAGCCTGTGCATGACCGTAAAAACTACCTTCACTTGATAAGCCGCTTCGGGTTATGACGAGGCGCTTGTGTGACATGCTGGAAAACCAATTTAGGCGTTTACTGAAAGCCTGGTTGTCCTCAAGTGAAACGACCCTTAGAAATTTCTATGGCGAAATAATCACATAAGTCTTCTCCACGTGTGTTATAAGCGAGTTTGAAATCGCCACCACTGGCGGTTAAGAGGCATCTCATGAAACTACGTATCACAAGAGCAATCGGCCTCAGCAAGTTCTCGCCACGTTGGGTTAAGGTTATCTGTTTACGGTTGACTAAAAACGATATTGAGCGCTCCCTCAACGCTCTTCTGGCCACAATCGATGAATCTGAACTTACCCCTGAGCAAGTCAAAGCATTAAGGGAATGCATTGACAGAATTAACATCGCAAGGGGGAAGGGTATGCAGGCGTGAGCACGTTTGATAAAAGGTAAGCCAGCACTGTATATGCGCGGCACGTTTGCTGCGCAAGTATCGCTGACCGTTCGATACCAGCTGAGCTTTTAGAGCCAAATTTAATTGGATCAATGCTGGTGGGAGGGGATAGAGATGAACTGGTTCCTGTGAGCGAAAATGAGGCCAACAATCTAAGCCTGCTCGGTTTACCGCATCTTACTGAGTACTGAAGCATTGCCTTTGCACCCGCCGGGCCCGCTGACTTTTCCCTATGTATTAGTTCACCCGCTTCCAGCTTGACACCCACCGAGTATGACTGCGTTAATCCTATGAAAAAGTAATAAGTCTACAAGTTCTTTTTAACATTCGCTGAATTCATTAGATTCTGGCCAGAAGATCTTCAAATATCCATTTTTATCATATTTTGAAAAAAGATTGCCCTGGAAGCAAAATATCCCAGCGGATTCGAGCCACATCCATTCTTCTGTCTGCTCGACTCCTGTAGCACAGATTCTTATTTCCAAAAGTTCACAGCAGCGGATTAAGCTTAGGAGTATAGCCTGCTTGGAACCTTCTTTATGTATATTGTGTATCAGTTGCGGGTGTATTTTGAGCTTCTCAGGCTGGAATTTCGAAAGAAACAATAAACCTGCATTACCCATACCAAAGTCATTAATAGCAACGCTTAATCCGCAACTTTTGAGTATCTGCACTGAATGCGCGAACTCATCAATTTCAGGGATTATTTCGCTCTCTGAAAACTCAACTATAACTTGTTCTGGGTATAAGTTACTTTCTCTGATATAATCGAGCAATATTTCAATCGCATCAGGCACCCTCAGTAAGGTTAAAGGCAGGAGTGTTATTGATACTCGTTGTGAAGAGGTAATGAAACTCCCTACGATTTTTAACAAGTCTCTCTTCGATTCCAAATCAAAAAATAAATTATTGGCTTTAATATCGCCTTTATCTGATTTTGCACTCAAGACAAAAGAATGAATTTGAGCAGCCAGAGGGTCTATAACTGCATGCATGTCTTCGATAATATCGGGATCAACCGATGATACATTTATTTGATCGGATGAAAAAAACCAACTGAATCTATCAGGAAGTTCATAATAGCTGTCTGTCTCAGCAGAATCTATAAATGTACGGAAAAACCGTAATGCTCTGTCGTTGTAAAGCAATTTATGTTGGGTTGTTCCACGTTGAAGAACCCTGTCCAGACACTCTTCTTTACTGAATAGTCTTATATCAATTAATTCCATGCCTGAGCGACCAAATCGTCGATAGGGGGCATAATCGGATAAGAGTTCTACAATGTTAAAGTGAAGTGCATCCATACAAATTTTTTTATAGATTTGCATTACAGCGGTTTCATCTCCTTCCAGAAGCTGTAAGAAATGAACGCCATTAAAAAGTAAAACACCAGTTACCCCCGCACGTTCATTTCGGGAATTGGCTTCACTAACCATGTCAACTATGGATTGAATTGGTGTATCAGCTCGCAGGTGGCTTCGGTAGATGAGAGTGGTAAGCATAGTTGCACACTTTAAAGGATTTTCTACTAAAGTAGCATGCGAAAGGTCAGTTAGGGCTATTTAACTGAAAAATTTACAAAAAAGAGTCCGGTAACATTAAAATTGTCCATGAAGAGTAAAATGCTTCACAAAAAACCATTCAATAACCGTGGTTAAAGCCCGCGAGATATGTTTGGCTCTGCAACATAAAAATTGCCTGGTATGCGCACGTGACAAAGTAAAAATTGATTCTAAGATTTTGGTAGTGAAAATGATTACATGGAGTTTCGAATGGTTTTTATTGCGGCTTTAACTTTATCTTTTCTTCTGTGTGTAGCGGGCCTTATCTTCATTTTGCTGGAGTTAGTTAGCATAGGCTGCAACCCTGAACGACATTGAACAATACGTGCAAGAAATCCAGCAAAATCATTGATTGAAAGGCTCTTGACCTCAAGTTAACTTGAGCTTTTAAGATGGCGATTCTGGAGATAGTCAAAGGATTAGCCTAATGAAAGAGATTGATGTCGGTTTTACGCACGTTGCGTTTGTTGTTAGAGATTTGGAAAAAAGTATCGATTTTTACGGCCGTTATGCTGGCATGGAAGTCGTACACAGGCGAGAGCCTGACCTTCCGGAGGCACGTAAAGTCGCATGGTTAAGTGACCGAACTCGCCCTTTTGCGCTTGTCCTTGTCCAGGTTGATGCTGTGACTGACACCCCTTTAGGTAATTTTGGTCACTTGGGAGTAGCTTGTTCAAGCATTGAAGAAATCGACAATAAAGTAGCGATGGCCAGAATGGAAGGCATCTTGCGAAAAGAACCGGCTCAGGCAGGCGAACCGGTAGGTTATTATGTCTTCTTCGCTGATCCTGATGGCAACACACTCGAACTTTCTTATGGTCAGAAAGTCGGGATCGAGGCTTTCCGTCAAGATGATAGAGTGCCTGCATCTCAGTAAATTTCGATAACCGGTTGGATTACATTACGCACTGGTAATGTTTCATGTCGTTTTAGAGCTTGCTGACAAATTTGTTGCTTAGTAACAGCAAGCTCCATAATAGCCTTTACGAATTTTCATTTTATAAATCTCATATCGAAACCACAATTTAGTAGTGAAACTGCACTAAACTCCTCTGAAATCTATTCAACATAACTATTGTGTAGACCACCAAATCTGAGATCTGTCCCAAATCGTTCTTAAAACCGATACCTGCAAGCTTGGAAGCGCTCCATCCTTCTAACACTCTTTAATCGTTGCAAAATCCGTAAGATACGTTTATAAATATACTGTATATACATACAGGTGTTTGTTGCGGAGGGAAAAATGAAAATCGAGTTAGCCATTGATCGCATGAAGAAACTTCCTGATGGAGCTATACCTGCACTAGAGTCAGAACTGCTCAAAAGGCTCAGCAAGCAGTTTGATAATTGTCAGCTAACGATCAAGCGTGCCAGCAATGATGGGCTGTCTGTTTTCGGGGGTGACAAGAAAGAGGTTGAGCATATCTTGCAGGAGACCTGGGAAAGCGCGGACGAGTGGTTTTATTAATCGCGTAAATTTCACTGGAGCAGTTTCAAAGAGTATCGCTGTTTGCGTTCCCCTGGCTGTTCCCGATTACTGTTTGCCGCGTCAATAAGTCGCTCTGGGGGAAATAGTGTGTAGTGCAGATGCCTTTAATGCAGATGATCATTGGTACGACGTGGTCAGAAGGGCCGATAAAGCAGTTATCTATAGCTTCCCGGCGGAAGGGAGATATCTGGTTTATCGAGTAAATGGAATAGTTTCATTACGACCGTTGCTTGAGGATGAAGAAATCTTCACTCTCAACGGGTTCATGCAATTTGCAAAACGGCTTGGGTACCGAATTACACCACCGTCTGATATTATTCTTTCATAGGCCTGAACACCCTATACCTGATGCGCCACGGAGAGAACCATGGCGCTAGAATTACAACTTATCAAACACCACTCAGGAATACTGATCCCGGCAACGCCCGAGACCAGCGATATCCTGCAATCCAAAACCCGGCTCGGCGATGTTCTTGTTGCCGAGTTCAGGCGGGTACGAAACCCGGCATTTCACCGGCGCTTTTTCGCGCTTCTCAATCTCGGTTTTGAATACTGGGAACCAACCGGCGGGGCTATCTCTAGCAACGAGCGGAAGCTCATCACCGGCTACGCAAAGTTCCTGGCTTCGTATGGCGGGAATGAGGGCGCGCTGATCGATGCTGCTGAGCAGTATCTTGAGCAGGTTGCATACCGCCGGGTCACAAATGGCATTAGCCTGTGTAAATCCTTCGATGCTTACCGCTCATGGGTGATCGTCGAGGCAGGGCACTTTGATGCCATTCAGCTACCTGATGGAACACTCAAAAAGCATCCTCGTAGCATCTCATTCGCCAACATGGACGAGCTCGAGTTCCAGCAACTTTATAAAGCTGCGCTCGATGTCCTCTGGCGATGGGTCCTGTCCCGTTCATTCCGCAGTCGCGATGAGGCCGAAAATGTCGCCGCGCAGCTGCTTGGCTTTGCGGGGTGATGGAATGAAGAAGACCTGGTTCCACCACAACGATTGCAGCACCGAACAGGCGGACGAACTGGTTAAGCGTTATAAAGCGCGCGGCGTTCGGGTTGAGCGCAGCCTTAACCCGGATTACGTGACCTGGACTGTCAGTGCATTCCTGCCGACCTCAAATACACCAGCGCGCCCGGATATCCGCTGGCGAAACCGGATGTGGGGGTGAGCATGGCTATTTATCGCAGCAAAAAATGGCTCGCCGCCGTCGGGCAGATTGAGCGTTGTGTTCTTTGTGGAGCATGGGGGACGCAGGTGGCACACCGGAACGAAGGGAAAGGCGTGGGATTAAAAACCGATGACTGTGCGACAGCTGCGCTATGCGTTTGCTGTCATAGCGGCATTGATAACGGGAATAAGCTGAAGAGGGAAGAGCGCCGGCAGCTTATGGACCGCGCGATTGTTCTGACAGTGATTGAAGTTGCCCGGCGCGGGCTGGTGGTGCCCGCATGAAAATTTACGAAATTACGCCGATTGGCAAGCCCAGAATGACTCAGCGTGATCGATGGCATAAACGGCCATCAACAGCGGCGTACTGGGCATACAAAGAACAAGTCAGGTTACTCGGCATCCGTCTGCCTGAGTCCGGATATCACGTCACGTTCGTTATCCCCATGCCAAAGAGCTGGAGTAAGGCAAAGCGGGCGCAATATGTCGGCCAGCCTCATCAACAAAAGCCGGACAAAGACAACCTGGAAAAAGCTTTGCTGGATGCAGTGTTTGACGAGGATAGTCATGTCTGGGACGGATGAGTTACCAAAATCTGGGGAGAAACCGGGCAAATCATTATCGAGGAGGCCAGATGAAGCCAGAAACGCTTGAGATACTACGCGCGCGCTGGCAGCGCCTACGCATTTACCGCTACCGGGGATCGGTGCTGGTGGATTACCGCATTCTTCGTAATTTTGTTCGTATCTATCATTCAGCAGGAGCAGCCTAATGAACCTCGAAAACACCGTGAAATACCACTTCGCCAAGTCGACGCTTATTAGCGACTCTCCGCGCGCCACTGGTGCAGATTCGTTGACCGGGACGGATGTCATGACGGCCATGGGCATGACCCAGGAACGTGCCGCCATGGGATACAGTGCCTTCCTCGGTAAGATGGGCATCAGTTACAACGATCGGGCGAGGGCGATCGAGCTGCTGGCACAGTACGCGCTCACCAAGTGCGATCGGGTGGCTGCGCTGCGCAAACTGGATGCCGGGGTTAAGCCACTGGTGATGCTTCAGCTGGCCGCCTTCGCGTTCGAGGACTATTCCCGCAGCGCCGCCAGCGTGAAGCAATGCGATGGCTGCAATGGGGAAGGGTTTATTGATGCTGAGGTCTACAGCATGAAGTCTCACACTCCGGCAAAAGAGAAGAAATTCGTGAAGATGTCTTTGAACATGGGCACGGAGGATATTCGTCCTTCTGAGTATGAGGTGCACAGGCAGGTCAGGGAGGTAGCGCGCGTTCTCTGCCCTCAGTGTAAGGGGAAGAAGGTAGTAAGCTGTGCCTGTAAAGATTGTCATGGCCGCGGGAGAGCTGTTAATCAGGCTCTTACAGAGCAGCAGGGCGTTCCGGTACTGGCTGATTGCAAGCGCTGCAGTGGGCGGGGGTTTGAGCGAATTCCATCAACGGAGGCTTACGCAGCTTTAAGGGAGATAACGGATGCAATCAGTCTCGATACATGGAAGAAATCTGTTAAGCCATTCTACGATCAGCTCATCACCAGGTTTGACATCGAAGAGGCCTGGGCTGATGCGCAGCTGAAGCAGATAACAAAATAGGGCGTGAATTTATCGTGAACTATTTACTTTTCCCGAATCTGTGGTAATTTTGCTCCAACGATGGGTTATTGCCTTCGTTTAAAGCCCTGCGGTTAACTCCGTGGGGCTTTTTGCTTAATAGCGACTTAAGAATATCTAAAACCATTCAACCCTGCGGTGACTTAGAATTTCCCCAACAACGCAGGAGGGAATATGGAAGAAGGTTTCTACTGGATTCAGCACAACGGCAGGATTCAGGTTGCTTACTTCAGCAATGGCGTTACTGAAGACCTTGAGACGGGACTTACTTTTAATGGTATTTGGCATCTGACACAGGGTGACGACATCTGCGACAACGGAGAAGCTGAGGTGATTGAAGGCCCTCTCCCTCTACCATTTAGATGAATATATTCATCTGATTATGTGGCAGATTCTTCATACTGCACATATGCTTCTTAAGCATCCTGCGGAATGGATGTTTCTGAAAGCGTTTTTGTGGTGGATCCCCCTAAGCGGAGGGGCGGTTCAGCAGGACATTTCTCCAGAGTGTCCAACCAGCGCGCGGAAATGAATGCTGTGATCATTTCCACCGGGAGGCACCCGGCACCACTCCCTCAGTTATTGCCAACTTAGCTATTTATGCCTGCTTGTCCGAGCAGGCTTTTTTTTGTGAATGGTGAACAGTATTGACCGGGTGAATGAATTAATCGTAATTTATTCACGTGGTGAATCCTTTCTAAGCGAAAGGGCGTTCCAGTCAACTGCTATCTGCAGGTATGCACGCGTCTTTGCTGACTGGGGTAGAGTCACCGGGAGGCACCCGGCACCATGACAACAACAATACAAGTTTCAAATTCCTTGAGAGCCTGCCATAAAAAGCAGGCCTTTTTTTATGGTTTTGTAATCTGTTGCTACGCTTTGAGTTGTGGGATGTGCCTAATTCTCCGGTGGTGCTCCTGAGCCTATAGTGAATCAGCCGATACAGTTTCACTCCACAGAATAGGTCGCACTCACACCTACCTTACAAATAGTCAACTCATTGGCCCGCTTCGAAAGAGCGGGCTTTTTTTATTCCCAAATTCAGCACCCGCACTGAGCGAGGTGAGAGCATGTATCGTATGGACAAACTAACCACCGGTGCTGCATACGGCGCTTCTGCCGGGAGCATCCTCAATGGCATGCTGAATGCCTACAGCCCGGAGCAGTGGAACGCTATCGGCGTGCTGGTGGGCATTATCATCGCCGTACTGACGTATCTGACGAATCTCTATTTCAAGATCCGCGAAGACAACCGCCGCAGCAGGAGACGAGATGAACCAGACACTCAGAAATAAGCTGGTTGGCGCCATTGTTGGCGGATCCGGAGCAATCACCATTGCTGCAGTAATGCTGGGCAATGCGGATGGGCTAGAAGGGCGGCGCTATTACGCCTATCAGGATGTCGTTGGCGTCTGGACTGTTTGCGATGGGCATACAGGTGCTGAAATTCGCCGCGGTCACCGCTACACCGATAAAGAATGTGACGCTTTGCTTCAGTCCGACCTGCGCAAGGTTGCTGTAGCTATCGATCCGCTGATTAAAGTTCGCATCCCTGAGCCTACGCGTGCCGCGCTTTACTCCTTCACCTATAACGTGGGAGCGGGAGCATTTAGCAGATCAACACTGCTGAAGAAACTAAATGCCGGCGATGTTCCGGGTGCATGCAAAGAACTTCAGCGCTGGACGTATGCCGGTGGAAAGCAGTGGAAAGGATTGATCACCCGGCGCGAGATTGAGCGTGAAGTTTGCGAGTGGGGACAGAAATGAGCCGTTTAACAGCAATCATCTGCACTGTCGTTATCTGCCTACTCGTTTCCATGGCTTGGGCAATTAACCACTACCGCGGCAGCGCCATCATCTACAAAGACCAGCGCGATAAAGCCACTGAGAAACTCAGCCTGGCGAACGCTACCATCAAAGACATGCAGACCCGGCAGCGAGATGTCGCTGCGCTGGATGCCAAATACACGAAGGAATTAGCCGATGCGAAATCTCAGCTTGAAGATCTGCAGCGTTGTGTTCGCACTGGCAAGTGTGGGCTGCACGTCAACGCCAGATGTCCCGCGAACGGAACGGCCGGCGCCAGCGGCGTGGGCGATGCTTCCGGCCCCAGACTTACTGACTCCGCTGAACGGGATTATTTCACCCTCAGAGATCGAATCGTCACAGTGACGAAGCAGGTTGGCTATCTGCAAGACTACATCAAAGAGCAATGTCTGGAATAGAGCCTCGTCCGTAAGGTTCTGTCACTATCTCTTTTCTTGACACTAACGATAGGAAATATTTTAAACGTATCTTGATAAGTTGGGTGTAAAAAAAAGCCCTCGCAAGGAGAGCTAAAGGAGTCTCAGTTTCACTTGCTCTTTTTATCGATGATTCCCTGGAGTTGGCATTCTCCGCATCAGAGTCCTGAACAGTCTGGCAGTCAGGCAGTAATCAACAAGCATAAGCGCTAGTGATTAAGATAATCCTTACCTAATCATTTGGGCCGGGCAGTAACATCAACTGCTCTGATTATCCATAGGGCTGACATAGCGACTGCAAAGGTATAGAGTTGAGGTGTCTTTATGGAATGAGGATTAACATGAAAGGTAAAGTGATTATCGCTGCTATGGCTTTGGTTTCGTTCACTGCTGTCGCTGATGAAGGGCAGTATCTTTCTGACTTCGCCAGTGCAAAAAGCACGTCTAAAAGCTATTCCCAGCTTATTAGTAAAAACAAATTACCTGCATGGGTAAAAAGTGGTGGTACGAGCACGCCATCAACCGAAGTAACAGTTGCGGGCAAAAAGTATATTGCGCTGTCATGATGTAAACCACACAGCTGTCCAGAACAGAATATTGCTGTTCTCTACTCACCTGATAACGGTGATATCCATGGTGTGTTTTCTGATTTCAATGCAGAAAAGAATCGTGAGACATTGACTTGGTTAAACCTGGATCCGATTGATTCTGATGCAATGAAAAATGCGCTTTTCAACCGGCTGTACGGCAATTAAATAACCCATGCTTCAAACTGTAACCCACCAGTTTGAAGCTTCAAAACACAAATCAATCGCCACTTAGTGTGTTGGTCGCTCACATCGCACCCTCATTCCGCTTAACTTTAGCAATGAATTCCTCTGTGATTGATAGACCCGCTATGATTTCCGAATTTAAGACGGAAGCTCCAAATTGGCTTACAAGGTCCAGAAGCGTTTCATATGTCTGGATGAGTTCCATTAGATCGGAAATCACTAATTGGTCATGCTCAGTGCGCAAATGAGACCGGGCAGAGGCTTGATGCACTATCCACTCGAGATTGGCCTTGATTTTCTGTACGTCATCGTAGTTATACATATTTCATAAGCTAAAATCCTCATTTCAAGATTTCTTTGAGAAAAATACTTCATTGCTTCAAATACTGAAGCTGTGAGTGACGTCTAAAGTTCATTCAGTTTAGAGGTAACAATGGCTAAGCCGGACTGGGGCGAGCTGCAGAAGCGGTTCCTGTCTGATCACGCTGCTACTGGCACATCCCCTAAGGAATGGTGCGAGGCGCATAATCTTAATTATGTAACTGCTCGCCGCTATATCAAGAAAACTGCTGCGCAAAATACAAAAATTTACCCGCGAAAGATAGTGCGCACTGCGCAGAAAGATAAAAGCGCAGAAGAGCTGGTGGACATGGGAACCAGAAAGGCGCATGCGATCTGCTGCGGCGCTGGACTCATGCTGGAGGCAAACAGTGGAAAGGGTGAGTAACGCGCCGGGAGAATGAGTGCGAATTCTGCATGTGGGACCATAAATGAGCTGATTAACCGCGATCATCTGCGCTGTCTTTATCTGCCTGCTGGTCTTTATGGCTTGGGCGATTAACCACTACCGCGACAACGCCATCACCTACAAAGAGCAGCGCGATAAAGCCACTGAGAAACTCAGCCTGGCGAACGCTACCATCAAAGACATGCAGACCCGGCAGCGAGATGTCGCTGCGCTGGATGCCAAATACACGAAGGAATTAGCCGATGCGAAATCTCAGCTTGAAGATCTGCAGCGTTGTGTTCGCACTGGCAAGTGTGGGCTGCACGTCAAAGCCAGATGCCCAGCGAACGGAACGGCCAGCGCCGGCGGCCTGGGCGATGCTCCCAGCCCCCGACTTACTGACTCCTCTGAACGGGATTATTTCACCCTCAGAGAGCGAATCGTCACAGTGACGAAGCAAGTCGGCTATCTGCAGGACTACATCAAAGAGCAGTGCCTGAAATGAGTATTCTCATAGGTATCATTCTTCGCCTGAATTGGTCAGGCCAGAGAAACTCAACCCTGATATCTTGAAATATTCCAAGTCTTCAGCGATTTTCCTTCCTCGCTTGGTGCCTTCTATACGATACAGTGTTTCTACAAGTGCACTTAGATTGGCATTATAATTTTGAATCTCTTCAAGAGTGATGGTTTTTGAATTTTTCTCGCTGTAAAGTGCTTCATCACATGGCGCGTCTCCAGGCTCAGTATTTTCCCAAAACACAAGCTTAACAGTATTGTGAGCGATAATATTTCTGATTTCAGTGAGCTCATCAATATGCTTGTAGGCTTGGATAAGCTCCTGATGAAGGTCGGGATGTTCCTCAGAATGTTTTAGTATGTCTTTGATAATATTTATTTTTTTGTTTAGGGGTAATTCTTTGATGTGTTTGTAGATTGTTGCTGGTGTCATCTCTGCCAGAAGGCTGCGTGTGAATGATTCCACAGCACCGAATTCAAGCATGAACATCCCTACATGCGGTGCCCATTTTTCAATATCTACTAGTTTCATTTACGACTCCAAGGTTGGTTACTTCGACGACTCTTCCATCTAATTAGTTCATCTGGGAGATACAAGAATGTCCTTTAACTTCTACACCAGACTGTTCTAAAAAAACAGATGAGACCTTCTCATGCAAGATGTTACGATGAAATCCAATGTTGGTTAACGACTTTGCCCCTCTAGCAACGGAAATAAGTGAGATTATGATGTGAAAGAGTACAGCCAATCTATCTAGCCGATAGCGTTTTTTATGCTCTGGGCAAGCTGGTGAAGAATGGCGTCATGCTGTATAACAAAGCGTGGTCGGTCACTGGCAATCGTTTAAAAATTGCATTGAATAACAGATGATTGTTTGTGTGCTCCCAAGAAAAATTCAGCTGGTTATCTCCATTCAGGTAGTAGTAATATTATCTCCATAAAAAAACTGGAGGTATGTATGGCGGTTGATTATCTTGCTTATGAAACGCTACTGGCAGCAAAAGACACGGCAAGTTACACCTATTGGATCATGATTGGCACTTGGATTGCAGGTATAGCGACGTCATTAGCAGTGATCATAACTCTGTATGTTACGATTAATCAAAAAAGAGTTAGATTGCTTTTCGATATCAGCGAAAGAATTATGGTTGGTGGGTTATCACATTTGAGTGGGGGAGATCCAAAAGGAGTATCTTTTCAAATAACGAATGTCTCGGATATTCCTGTTTTAATAAGTAAACTAGGGCTTAGCCATAAAACTCTACCGTGGCGAAAAGCAAAGTACTGGTTCCTAAAATTAGACCCACATCCATTTAGTGACCCTCTTCCAAAACGATTAGAACAGGGGGAAGTGTGCAGTTTGTGGCTTCCTCTCGATTCAAGAGATGATGATTGGTATGCTTATCTCTCAGAAATTATTTCTAAGGCTGGTAAAAAGCCGCATCAGATGAGGGTAGTTGTCACTACAAGTTATGGAAAGTCGCCTCGGTTTAAATTTTCTTCACAAATAATCGACAAGCTTAATGCTGCTCAAAGTTCATAACCGCCTCCGGGCGGTTTTTTGATGCCATATCCACGCGCGGACCCAGCGCATAAGAGACAGCCTCACAACTGGCGCAGTAGCCGCTACAAAGCTCATCTGCGGGTGGGTTTGATAAAGCTTTATTCGAAGTAAACTAAGCAGTAATCTGTAACCTTCATTTACACTGGAGGTTGTATGTCAGAATTAACAGAAAGGCAGTTAGTAGACGTTTTAAAAAGCCGTGATTTAAATCTTGAGAAATTTGCTGAGCTTGCTAATCAATTCGATTTTAACATTGCTCTAACGTTATTTGCCAAAGGCACTGTCATTTCCGGAAATACAGTTTCTGGCAAGAGTTATTTTGAAGCCTTGGCGAGTAAGTATGGTCCTCATGTTGAAGGTCGCCCAACATTAGGTGACTACTTTCGAGCTTTCTCAGCTGAAGGTTATGAACCTAAGGAAAACGAACAGTTTTCAGCACCTTTAAATTTTCTTCATTTGGAAAAAGTACATGTACTGACAGGTACTGGTAACTTTGTCCCATTTAGTGGCGGATTACTTCGCATTAAAATCGAAGAAGTAGATGGGTACATACTTGGGAATGCCGTCAGCGGTTGAAGAATGAATTTTATGTTTTGCATACATCTTGGCCACCAGCAATTGCTAGTGGCTTTTTTTATGGAGTAAGCAATGGCAAAACCGGACTGGGGCGAGCTTCAGCAACGGTTCCTGTCCGAACATTCCGCAACCGGCGTATCACCGAAGGAATGGTGTGAAGCGCAGGGACTGAACTACGCTACCGCCCGTCGATATATCAAAAAACCTTATGCGCAAACTGCGCAAAAACCTGCGCAGAAAAAAATGCGCACTGCACAGAAAGATAAAAGCGCGGATGAGCTGGTGGATGATGATGGGTTAACGGCACAGCAAAGACGCTTTGTCGCAGAATACCTGAAGGATGGCAATGCCACACAGGCAGCTATCCGGGCTGGCTACAGTAAAAAATCAGCTGAACAAATCGGCTATCAACTCCTTCAAAAAACTTCAGTTGCGCAGGCTATTGCGCAGCAGCAAAAAGCGTCAATTGCGCGCACGCTTGGCAGTGCCGATGAAGTGCTTGAGCAGATGTGGCAGCTCGCTACCTTCGATGCCAATCAGCTGTCGCAGTATCGCCGCGGCGCGTGTCGTTACTGCTGGGGGTTCGGTCATCACTACCAGTGGCGGGATGCAGTTGAGTTTGAAGAGAAAAGACTCGAGGCTGTTGAGCGTGACAGGCGAGAACCCGAAGATTCCGGCGGTTACGGCTATGACCATAACCGAGAACCAAATCCAGAATGCCCACGCTGCAATGGCGACGGCATTGGCCAGCCTTACCTCCCGGACACCCGGAAACTCCCTCCAGTCTCACGGCTCGCTTACTCCGGCGTGAAGGTCGGCAAGAACGGCGTTGAAATCACAGCCATCAGCCGCGAAAAAATGTTCGAAGCGGTAATGAAGCGCCTTGGCCTGGCCGATAGCGAGTTCGCCCAGCGCCTGCAGCAGATTGAAATCGAACGCCGGCAGCTTGAGGTCGAGAAACTCCGTAAAGAGCTGGCCGGTGATGGTGAGGACGATGAACCTACCCCAGTGCAGATCAATATCAACGTAGTGGATGCGAGGGCAGACGATGGGGATCAGCCCAACACTTAACATTCCTCAGGCGCGTTTCCTCGCGATGCAGCACAAATTCAAAGCCTATGTTGCCGGATTCGGTTCCGGTAAGACGTGGGTGGGGTGTGGCGGCATCTGTAAGGGGATGTGGGAGCACCCTAAAATCAACCAGGGTTATTTCGCGCCGACGTACCCGCAGATCCGTGACATCTTCTACCCGACGATTGAAGAGGTGGCCTTTGACTGGGGCTTGAACGTCAAAATCAATGAGGGTAACAAAGAGGTTCACTTCTACGAGGGGCGACGATACCGCGGGACAACCATCTGCCGTTCGATGGAGAAACCCGGCTCAATAGTCGGATTCAAAATCGGTAACGCGATGGTGGATGAGCTGGACGTCATGTCGGCTGCTAAAGCGCAGCAGGCCTGGCGAAAAATCATCGCTCGTATGCGTTACAAGGTTGATGGGCTACGTAATGGCATCGATGTAACGACCACACCGGAAGGTTTCAAGTTCGTCTACCAGCAATTCGTGAAGGCGGTGCGTGAAAAGCCAGAGCTTGCGGCTCTATACGGACTGATTCAGGCCAGCACGTTCGACAATGCGAAGAATCTACCGCCTGATTACATCCCGTCGCTGCTGAGTTCTTACCCTGACGAACTGATTCAGGCATACCTGCGAGGGAAGTTCACTAACCTCAACAGCGGGACCATTTACCACACGTTCAACCGTAAGCTGAATAACTGTTCTGACGAGATTCAGGACGGGGATCCGCTATTTATTGGTATGGACTTCAACGTGGGAAAAATGGCCGCGATTGTTCACGTAAAGCGTAATGGGCTGCCGCGTGCGGTTCGTGAACTCGTGAAGGTCTACGATACTCCGGCGATGATTAAGCGCATCCAGGAAGAGTTCTGGCGCTACGAGGATGGACGCTACGTTAAGAGCCGGGAGATTTACATCTATCCGGATGCCTCTGGTGACTCACGCAAATCGCAGAACGCCAGCAAGACCGATATTGCTCAGCTCAACGATGCCGGATTCAGCGTCATTGTTGATGATGCCAACCCGCCGGTTAAGGACCGTATCAACTCGATGAACGCCATGTTCTGTAACGCCAACGGCGAACGCCGCTATCTGGTGAACGTCCAGAACTGCCCGGTTTATACCGAAAGCCTCGAACAGCAAATCTGGGCGGCCAATGGAGAACCGGATAAATCAGCAGATAACGATCACCCCAATGATGCTGGTGGGTACTTCATCGTGAAGGATTACCCGATCGTGAAACCGGCATACTCAATCACCATGGACACCACTTTCTGATATGGCAAACGACGACATCACCTGGGTTCGACCTGAGCACCGGGCGGCTTCTGCTGCCTGGCGGAAATACAGGGACTTCTGCAAAGGAGCTGAGGCCGTAAAAGCGGCGGGTAATAAGTATCTGCCTTATCTCGACCCAACCGATAAATCCACACGCAATCGCAAGCGCAATGAGGACTACCTGAACCGCGCGGTGTTCTATGCGATTGCCGGTAATACGAAGATCGGCATGCTTGGGATGGCGTATCGCAAGGACCCCACGTTTAATGGTCCTGAAAAGCTGAAATACCTGTTGGACAATGCTGATGGGGCCGGTACCAGCATCTATCAGCAGTCACAGCTGGTGGCGGAGAACGTGCTGGAGGTTGCGCGAGAGGGCATTTACGTCGATTACGCTGAAGAATCCGACGAAGCAATCATCCTCCGCTATTCGGCAGAGAACATTATCAACTGGCGAACAAAGCGAATTAACGGGCGCGATCAGCTGGTGCTGGTGGTACTGCGAGAATGCGTAGAAGAGCCGGATGGTTACGCTTACAAGGATGAAATCCAGTACCGCGAGCTGGCGCTGGAAGAAGGGCGGTTCATATGCCGCGTATGGCGCCGGGCTGGTGGCACTGCAAGCGGAACCTACACCGTTGACAGCGAATATCATCCGAAGCCTAAAGGAAAGGACTTCTGGGATGAAATTCCGTTTACCTTCGTCGGCGCTCAGAACAACGATCCCACTATTGATGATTCACCGCTGGCTGCACTGGTGGAGATAAACCACGGTCATTACCGAAACAGTGCTGACTATGAGGACAGCGTGTGGTTCTGTGGCCAGGTGCAGCCGTACATGACTGGGCTCGATACCAACTGGCGCGACCACCTCGAGAAGAAGGGCGTGAAAATTGGTTCCCGATCACCGCTTTTGCTTCCCAAGGAGGGCTCGTTTGGCTATGCCCAGGCGCAGCCGAACATGCTGGCTAAAGAGGCCATGGACAGTAAGCGCGATTACATGGTGCAGCTGGGCGCCCGGCTGATTGAGCAGAACGCCACGGCGAAGACGGCAACCCAGGCGAGCGGGGAGCAAACATCATCAACATCAGTGCTCGGTATCTGTGTTTCAAACGTTTCTGAGGCCTATACGCTGGCGCTTGGCTGGTGTGCGAAATATCTCGGCATCAAGGGCGAATCGACGAGCTACACGATCAACCAGGAATTCATCGCGAAGGTTGCTGAATCGGGCATGGTGACGGCAATCGTCAATGCCTGGCAGTCCGGTGCGCTGCGCGATAGCGATATGATTCGCGCGCTGCAGAAACTTGATCTCATTGACCCGGCAGACAGCCCGGACGAGGTTATTGATGCGCTTCGCAATCAGGCACCAACGTTGACGGGAGGCTGATATGCCCACCATTAACGAAAGCCTGCGTGATGAATCGATCGCACATTCCGTCTGGTTAAGCCGCTACGCCACCTGCGTGGCAAACCGGATGGTGAACTTGCTTAACGAGACGGATGCTGACCTGTCGGCACGCCTACTGGATGCGCTGGACAGATTGCCTCCTGAGAGCTTCACCGTTAGCCGTCTGCAGAGTTTACTGGGCAGCGTGCGTGAGCTTAACCATCAGGCCGTAGCCACCATGCAGGCAGGGCTCGAGAGTGAACTGGTGGCGCTGGCAAAGAACGAAGCCAGTTATCAGCTGAGCCTGTTCGATTCCCTTCTGCCATCTCAGGTGCTAGCGCGATATCCGCTGCAGGGCATTACAGCCGACATGGTGTATGCCGCGGCGATGGCGCAACCCTTTCAGGGTCGACTGCTGAGTGAGTGGGCGGATAATCTGGAATCAGACAGGCTGGCGCGTATCGTGAACGCCGTCCGCAGGGGTTATCTTGCCGGCGACACTGTAGAAACTATAGCCCGCAGTGTTCGTGGCCACGCCAACAAAGACTATCGCGACGGCGCGCTGCAGATGAGCAGGGCAAACGCCGCCAGCATCGCTAAAACAGCTGTGAATCATCTGGCTGCCACAGCGCGCAACAGTTTCACCAGCGCCAACAGCGATATCGTGAAAGGCAAACAGTGGCTTTCTACGCTGGACAATAAAACAAGTCATGACTGCATTATTCGTGACCTGCTGCGTTACACCCTGAATAACAAACCGGTCGGGCATAAGGTGCCTTACCTACAGGGACCTGGGAAGATTCATTTCTGCTGCCGTTCTACCGAAACCCTGATCCTCAAGTCGTGGCGCGAACTCGGCATCGATATCGACGAAATGGACGAAGGTACTCGTGCAAGCATGGATGGCCAGGTACCGGCGAAAACCTCGTATCTGGAATGGCTCGCGCGCCAGTCAGCACAACGCCAGGATCAGGTTCTGGGTGCCGAGCGTGGACGTCTGTTCCGAGCCGGTGAAATCAACCTGGCTGATATGTTCACTGACAAAGGCGAATGGATCAGCCTGGAACGGCTGAAGCAGCTCTCAGGCATAGACAACTAACAATCACATCTTACTCCACGCCCTGGCATCCGCTGGGGCTTTTTTATGGGCGAGGCCCGGCAAAATCCCAAGGGGAAATTATGTTAATTCGAAACATGCTTCTGAAATATTACGCACCTGAAAGCGGCGGTGAGGGCGGCGGTGGCGGCGGTATCGAAATCACTCCTGAAATCCAGAAGCTGATTGATGAGCGTGTGACCAGTGAAGTCACGGGCTTGAAATCGAAAAACTCTGAGCTGCTGGGAATCATTAAGCAGCAAAAAGAAACCCTGTCACGCTTCGATGGTATCGATCCTGATGCCGTGCGCGGGATCCTGCAGCGTTTTTCCGACGACGAAGAGGCAAAGCTGATTGCCGCCGGAAAAATCGATGAGGTGCTCGATAAGCGCACCGAGCGTCTGCGTGCTGACGTTGATAAGCAGATTAAAGCCGCAAATGAACGCGCGGACAAAGCCGAAGCGTTCTCCAACAAATTCCGGGATCGAGTTCTGGGCGATGCAATCCGTGCAGCAGCCTCAAAAGCTGGCGCGCTGCCGGAAGCATCCGACGATCTGATTCTGCGTGCCAAAGGCACATTCCAGCTCAACGACGAAGGCGAGGCCGTAGCAGTTGATGCAAATGGCGATGTTCTGTTCGGTAAAGACGGCAAAACCCCACTAAGCCCGCTTGAGTGGGCGGAGTCTCTTAAGGAGACGGCTCCGCATCTGTTCCCACGCGCAGAAGGCACCGGCGCGGGCGGACACAAACCAAACGGCGTTGGCAGCCTGAAACGTTCCGAAATGAGCGCCAGCGACAAAGCGGACTACATCCGCAAGCATGGCCAGCAGGCCTTCCTCAAACTTCCGAAATAAGGGATTAACCCATGTCTACCACTGTTAATAGTGACCTGATCATTTATGACGATCTGGCGCAGACCGCTTTCCTCGAGCGTCGCCAGGACAACCTGGCAATTTTCAACGCGTCCTCCAACGGCGCGATCCTGCTGGATAACGAACTGATTGAAGGCGACTTCCGCAAGCGTGCCTTCTACAAGGTGGGCGGCTCAATCGAATCGCGTGACGTTAACTCCACCGAAAAGGTGACGGGTAAGAAGATTGGCGCCGGTGAAGCCGTATCCGTCAAAGCGCCGTGGAAATACGGTCCATACGAAACTACTGAAGAAGCGTTCAAACGCCGCGGCCGCTCGGTTGACGAGTTCTCCGAAGTGATCGGCACTGATGTGGCTGACGCGACGCTGGAAGGCTACGTGAAATACGGCCTGAAGGCGCTGACGGCTGCTATTGGCGCCAACGCGGATATGGTGGTCACCGCCGATATCGAAACAGACGGCAAGAAGACCCTGACGCGCGGCCTGCGTAAGTACGGCGATAAGTTCAACCGTGTCGTGCTCTTCGTTATGCACTCCGCCACTTACTTCGACATCGTGGATGAGGCGATTGCCAACAAAATCTATGAAGAAGCGGGTGTGGTGGTTTACGGCGGGCAGCCGGGCACGCTGGGTAAGCCTGTGCTGGTGACCGACACCATGGACGCGGATGCGATTCTCGGGCTGGTGACCGGGGCGGTGACTGTTACTGAGTCTCAGGCTCCGGGGTTCCGTTCCTACGACATCAACGATCAGGAAAACCTGGCGATCGGGTACCGTGCTGAAGGCGTGGTGAATGTCGACCTGCTGGGTTACAGCTGGGATACCTCCAAAGGTGACAACCCGGACCTGACCAAAATCGGCACTGCAGGTAACTGGAAGAAGCACTTCACCAGTAACAAATCTACGGCTGGCGTGCTGATTAAGCTGGGATCCGCAGCGGGGGAGTAACGCTGTCAGCGGATAAAACCTCCGCAACCGCTGACAGCACCGATGCGGTCACCATTTCCCTGAAGTACATGCTAAACGGCGCAGGTGTTTCCGGCAAAACCGTTGCCTGGAATTCAAGCGGCGGCACGCTCAGCACTGCCAGTTCTCAAACCGGCTCTGCTGGTGGGGCGACGGTCAAGCTTACCTCCGATACGGCTGGTACTTTCACGGTCACTGGTACTGTTGATGGTATTGCTAAATCGAGTGAGGAAATCACCTTCACCGCACCTGCTGCAGGCTAACCGATGGGGCGTAAGCCCCATTCAACGGATGCTCAGATGATTAATACTGATATCACCGCCGCTGACGTTAACAGTTACGCCAGCGAAGATGAACTGGCGTCATTTGCCGCGCTGAGAGGGATTGAGCTGCCTGAAAAGCTCGCGCCGTTACTGATTAAGGGGATGGACTATCTGGAAGGGCTAGATTGGGTAGGTTCCAAAGCAGACCCTCGACAGCCACTGGCATGGCCACGCGTGAATGTCGTTCTGGATGGACACGACTTCCCTCCCGACCAGGTGCCGCGGCAGGTTATCACCGCACAATGTATGCTGGCTATCGAGGCAATTGATGGCGATTTGCTTTCAAGCGTTCGTGAGGCCGCGGTTAAAACCGAACGTGTCGAAGGCGCCGTAACCATGACCTATGCGGTTGCCGATGGTGAGGTGTTCACACCATCCTACCCGGCGGTAATGGCTATTCTCGGCGACTTGGCTGGTGGGCGTGGATATGCAATCAATGCTTTCGCGGAGCGCGCGTAATGGCCATCAACTATCAGCGAATGCAGGCGACAACGACTCGTATACTCAAGCAGAACGGCATTGCATACAACGTCACGCGTAAGGGCACGTTAATCGTCATCGGTGGTGTGGAGCATCGTTCCGATGATATCCAGTTCACCGCCACAGGAGTGAAGACGGATTACGCGCCAGCCGAAATTGATGGAACCGTCATTGAAAACGGCGATATTCGGATTGTCTTCACCGCTGAGAAGGAAATTAAAACCGGCGATCTGATCGTCGTGGACGGCGTAAGCCACCGCGTAGTTAAACCTAACCCCGTGAAACCGGGTGCGGTAGTGCTCTGCTACAAATCTCAGTTGAGGACATAGCATGAGCGATAATAAGGCGTTTACGGCTGCCATCAACGCGTTCGTGGACAAAGCCAAAGCGAATCAGGAAGCGGTCGTACGTGCTGTCGGCATTCGGATTCTTAATCAACTGGTGATGATGTCACCTGTCGGCAACCCCGAGCTCTGGGGCATCAACCAGACGGCAGCTTCTTACAATCAGGCGGTATACGACCATAACGAAGCGCAAAAATCGGACCCTGCAAACCTGACTAAAACCGGACGACTTAAGAAGAAGGCTCGACTGGTGGATGGGATGGATATCAAAGCGCCGCCCGGATATACGGGTGGACGGTTTCGGGGCAACTGGCAGGTGTCTTTTGATGCACCGACCACAGATGAAACGGGCCGTGTCGATAAAACCGGAAATCTGACAAAAGCCGCCGGCAATTACACACTGTCGCTGTTCAAAGTCGGGATGAAGGATATTTATTTCTGCAACAACGTCCCTTACGCGTATCGACTGGAGATGGGGCACTCTTCCCAGGCTCCGGGAGGGATGGTACGCATTACTGCTGCTGAGTTTCAGCGATTTTTTGAGGAAGCAGTAAGGGAGGTGACTAAATGATTCCCGATATCGCGGCGGCGCTGGCCGCCAGGCTCGGCGAGTGGGCTGATGCTGAAGGTATCCCGGTTGCCTGGGAAAACGTGCCTTTTACACCGCCGTCTGATGGGCTCTATCTTGCAGTCCATGACATGCCCGCCACGCCGCGTACGCTGGACCTTGGATTGCGCTGCCGCATTTATTCAGGTGTTTACCAGATTAACGTTGTTGCCCCAGCCGGCACAGGCCGTACCGATGTCGTGGCTCTGGCTGACCGCGTGGCTGAATTGTTCCCCGAGGGGCAGGAGATTGAAGGCAGGGGTTTTACATGCTGGATAGATCAAACGCCTGGTGTTTTCCGCGGGATCACTACATCTGTCTCTTATACCGTTCCCGTTAGTCTCAATTATCGAGCTGATATCTCCAGCTAATCCTTGCAAGCTTCTAAACCTGACCGGCTCTTTGCCGGTTTTCCCGTTTCTAAAGGAGTAACCAATATGGGCTTTGCATTGCCTAACGGCGCTCACGTCTATCTGGCATCGGGTTATGGCCCAGCCATTACTTTCACCGGGGCGACGAACGCCGAAAATATGGTGATCACCGTGAGTGAAGCGGACGCACTCAAGGTGGGTGATATTGTTCATGTGAACTGCAACTGGTCCGGTGTTGATAACGTCATTGCAAAAATTGATGCGATTGCCGAAAGCGCCGTAACTCTTCGCAATATCAATACCACCAACAAAAACAAATATGCCGCTGGTGGCGGTACCGGCTCGATCCGCAAGGTGCTTGAATGGACCGAGCTGCCACAAATCACTGAGGTATCGAAATCTGGTGGTGATCAGAACACCACGCAGATTCAGTTCCTCAGCGATGATCGCCAACGTAACCTGAATACCTATAAATCCGCTGTCTCTCAGACTTACTCGATTGCTCACGACTCAACTCTCCCGGTATATCCGTTGCTGCGCCAACTGGACGAAGACGAAGAGACGGTTGCGGCTTACATGTACGTGCCGAAGGCGAAGGAGAACCGTTACTGGGCGGCCACGGCGTCCTTTGACGATACGCCAACTACTGCGGTTAACGAGGTAGAGACAGTAAGTGTGGTGCTGAACCTGCAGTCACCGGCGATGACGTTCTACAAGGTGACTGACGCTGCCGCCTAGTCGTAAGAACTTTCACTATTCCATGCCTCCCATTGTGGAGGCTTTTTTCCGTTAAGAGGTATCGATGGCGACCAAATTCACTCTTCAGCCCAAACCAACATTTAAGGCCAATGTCTCGATCCCCCGAGCCGGCGATGAGGATGGCGTGCTGACGTTCACATTCAATCACAAGCCACTCAAAGAACTGGCTGACCTGGAAAAACTCGAAGGCAAAACCGCCACTGATTTTCTGATGGAAATCATTTCAGGCTGGGCACTTCCCGATGCATTCAACGCGGAAAACCTGTCGGTGCTGCTGGAAAACTATCCGGCGGCAATGAAGGCAATCCCGGAAACCTACTACCGCGAGCTGATGGGGCAGCGCGAAAAAAACTGATAGCGGTTGCCTCTGCGTTCTATACGCCTGAACCCACAGCGGCAGACCTGGCGCCTTACGGGCTTACGCCGGATGACTATGACGATCAATACATCGACGTCTTGCCAGATGTATGGCCTTCATTCCTGGTGTTTCAGGCTGTCAGTACGCAATGGAGAACGGGAATGGGCGGCGTGTCCGGGCTCGACTATAACGTTTTGCCCTGGGTGATGCGTCTGCACAACGTTGACGACGAGGCAACCGCGTTGTCGGACATCCGGGTAATGGAGAACGCAGCTTTGTGCGTTATCCATAAACGATCAGAGTAGGGTATTTGTCAATTTAAGCGAACCTACTGCTCGCTCAATCTAGAATCATTTGAGCAAGTCACAATTAGCGTTCTTGTATCGTTGCTTCGCTTCTTCTGACCATTTTTCCTTGAGTGTTTGGTAAGGAAGGGAGGAAGACTTATCCAAAGGGATGGAGTCTTTAATTGACTGCCTTATATCTGAAACAGTACCCGAGAAAATAACTCCAGCATAGAAGTCATTATCAAAATCTATACCTGAGCGTGAATATAATCCTTCCTTGAGGTGTTTTTTCCCATCAGGATCAGAAAGTACTTTTTTCATTGATAAAACATAACGTTCTGCATGCTTTTTGGTTGCAGGTCCATCAGCTTTATGTGTGTTCTCATAAATTATGGTCAGATATGCCAGACAATCTGCAGATGCCATTGCTTCACGCATATTTGACTCCAGATTTACTGAAGCGAAAGATACAGAAGGTACAAGTGCACACAAGGCTAGAGCTTTTTTAATCACTTTCACTCCTAATTTTGGGGCCGCTGGTGCTTTAATAATTAGTTAATTTCTTTTCAAATTCAATGCATCATTAGATTATTAGCTATGCACGGAGATGGTTATGTCCGATATCGCCACGATTTCCCTGCGTGTAAATACCAGTGAGCTGGAGCGTGGTAACCAGGCATTGGATCGCTTTCAGGAGACCGCGTCCGCCGCGGCAGGTAAAGCGGATGACCTGAATAGTACGTTCCGCACCGGTATCGATAACCAGAAGAAAAACAGCGAAAGCCTCAAGCAACAGCGGCAGGAACTGCAGAACCTACTGAATAAAATCAGCCCCGTAAACAAGGCGCTGGATGAACTGGACACGATCCAGGAGAGCCTGGCGAAGTTTCGCGGTAAAGGGCTTGTAGGGGATGAAGACTTTACTCGCTACAACAGCGTGCTTGAGACGACCCGAGCTAAACTGGCGCAGGTCATGGAGTCTGAGACCGCAGAGGGGCGGGCTCGCATTGAACAGGCACAGGCAGCACAGCGTGCAGCTGCGGCGGGCAAAACCTTTATCGATTCGCTGGAAGAGCAGGTCACAGCAATCGGAAAAACGCGCTCAGAACTGTTAGAGCTAAAAGCTGCCCAACTTGGCGTGTCCGATCGTGCTGCACCGATGATCGCCCGACTGAAAGAGCAGGAAGAAGCATGGAAGTCTGGGGCCATCAGCGCGGGCCAATATCGCAACGCGATGCGTTATCTACCAATGCAAATGACCGACATCGTAACTTCATTGGCGTCCGGTATGCCGGTTTATATGGTAGCCATTCAGCAGGGCGGCCAGCTGCGCGATTCGTTTGGCGGTGTAGGCAATGCTCTGAAAGCGATGTTGTCGATGGTGACTCCTGCCCGAGTGGCCATTGGTGGCCTGGCTGGCGCTGTACTGATTGCGGCCAAAGCGGGAGCGGACTATTTCACCGCCTACGACGAAATCAACAAGGCTATTATCAGAACTGGCAACATTGCCGGCACGTCAGCGCTCCAGATCATGGCTTCCTCCCAGTCTATTGCTGCCTCTACTGGCGCTACTGTAGGAACCGTTCAGAGTCTGATGACTGAACTGATTAGCATGGGTTCGCTCACACAGAAGCAGCTCGAAAAAGCGGCGGGCTCTACGGCACTTGCAGTTCAAACCGGTATTGTTTCAGCGCAGGACATCACCAAGGCATATCAGGATGTTGAAAAGGATCCGGTTAAAGCCCTTCAGAGTCTAAACGAACAATACAACTTCCTGACTGTTTCGCAGCTTAAGCACATTGATGAGCTGGTGAAGCAGAAGGACCAGACTGCTGCAGTTACACAGGCCATGGATTTGTTTGGCGACACAATGGCTGAGCGCGGAGAGCAGGCTTATGACTCGCTGACACCGTTTGGTCGCCTGTGGCTGGATATCAAAGGCTGGGCGTCTGAGGCCATGCAGAGTATCGGTCAGTGGGTAGCTGAGCTGGCATCAAACACTCTGAAGGAATTCAACGCAATTTATTACAGCGTTGCGATCGTTTTCCAGAAGCTGAACCAGATCATTTCATCCTCTATCGCTGCCGCGATTAACCTCGTTCCCGACTGGGCGAAAACAGATACTTTGCAGGGATGGCAGGACTACAACGAACAAATGGCCGGCGCTTATGGCGACAGCGTCTCTCAGCTGAAAAAAGACTGGGATGCCGCTGATATCAGTTCAGGTAAATACCTCGATACGACCAGAAAGATAAGTACCGCAACCACCCAGAAGGATCGGGAAGAAGTCGCTTCTTTTGGTAAAAAGACGCAAACCGGAAAGCAGGGCACTTTATCGGCTGGCGATCGCAGCACGGATGCTGCCCAGGCCGAGTTGCTGGCGCTTCAGTCTCAGTTACGCGCGCTGCAGCAGCATAAAGGGCTGAACGACACTATCAGCCAGCAGCGCAAAGATCTGTGGACGACTGAAGCGAAATTTCAGGTGCTGGAGGAGGCCTCCCGATCTCGCTCTCTGACAAAGCAGGATCAATCCCTGCTGGCGAGTAAAGACCAGGTGCTTCAGTTGGCACGGCAGAAAGCCCTGTTAGGTGATCAGATTACCGCACAGGAACAGCTGAACAAGCGAATGGATACCTCGCAGAAATACGTCACACAGATGGCAGAGAAGCAGGCTGCATTAGTGAACGGTGCCGGGATGAGTGACCGTCAGGCTCAACGTGAGCTGGCAAAGAGCCAGCTTTCCTCTGGCTGGTTCAACTCCGGCGGCACGCTTGACGACGAGGGCTATCAGAAGCAGCTTAAGGCGGCGAATGATTACTATGATGCAGAGGACAGGTTGCGTGGCGACTGGTTGACCGGCGTGAAAAAGGGTTGGGCTGAATTTGAGGACAGCGCTACTAATGTTTACTCGCAGGTGCAGACGATTACCAGCAATGCGTTCACCGGGATGGCCAGCACGCTCACCGACTTTTTTACTACAGGTAAATCTAACTTCTCAGACTTCCTTTCTACTTTCCTCAAGGGCATCGCCCAGATGCTGACGCAACTGGCTTTGGTTAATGGAATGAAGTCAGCGTTTGGTGGAACGGGTATCGGTGCGTTCTTGGGTTTCTCTGGTGGTGGTCTGGTGCCGGGATTCGATAGCGGCGGTTACACCGGTGATGGCGGTAAATACCAACCGAAAGGCGTAGTTCATGGTGGTGAGTTTGTATTTACGAAGGAAGCGACCAGTGCACTTGGTGTTGGCAATCTCTATGCGCTTATGCGTAGAGCTCAGGGGTATGCAAACGGCGGCTACGTCGGAAACGCACCGATGTTCGGGTTACAGGGAGGTAGTTCCGCTATAAATGTTAATGTCGGTGGTGTTGTGATTCAGGGACGTGAGCAACCAACGACAAGGTCGGCTCCAGCAAATAATGTGGATATCATCAAACAGCTCAAGCCGGCAATAGTTAACGTAATATCTGAGCAGGCGCAGCGGCCGGGGACGCCTTTATGGAATGCAATAAAAGGAACGCGATGAAGCTTAGTCAGTCCTTCGAAATACCGTTCCATGGCTCTAACGATTAGCACGACAAACAGCCTACTCAGGTGGGCTGTTTGTCGGTGATCAGTTGTAATAACTTACAATGCTCGTCAATTGCATCCCATATCATATCCTGCTGATCTCCATCCCACTCTTCAACCATCGCTAGTTCAGAGCGGAACTGTTTGAGCCTGATGTTAATGGCGGCTATTTCATTGCGGCCACATTTCTTAGCCATTTTAATCAATGATGCTTCAGGTGTCTTTTCATAGGGAGACAGCCCGGCCCGCGCTTTAATATATAGTGTCGTCAGTCTGTTCATAGGACTTCAATCGCGAATATTGGGTTGCTCTAACCTAAATTTATAGTGGGGTATTTTTAACTGCCTGAGACAGGTATCTTTCCATAACCCGCATTATGCTAGATATGTGAAGGGGTGACCGCTTCGACTTTTTTTGAGTTTCTTTATCAAATCACAAAAACGCACGGTTCGTCGACAACATTTCAAAAGATTAATATTAAACGAATCCCACTACTGTTCTTTGTGATAACTAACCCTTCAATCGTAGGTATTTAGCATTCTTTCTATGCGATAATAGTGTTAATGCAATGAATGGATGAAGGGCGATGGGATTTTCATATTGGTTTACCGTATGTGCTTGTTTTTTGATTGGTCCTATAACATTGGTTCAGTCTTTCGGCTACCTGCGCAAGGGAATCTATACCAAAACATTCAAGGGAACGAGTCGAAAGGAGTACATTCATAAGGATGCCAGGCCCTTTGAATACTGGTTCAGCATTATCTTTGAGTTTGGAGCGAGCTTCTTGCTAATTGGCGTAGGATTCTGGCTCTTAAGGGATATCCCCGCTGTCAACGAATGGTATGCTGAAATCCGCGCGATGTTACCTTATTGATTTTATGGCCAGACAGCACTTCAACGTTACTCCATTTAAGAACACATCATTTTTGTTAAGCAATTGACCCGCTTCGGCGGGTTTTTTTATACCCGGAGGAAAGTTGGCGATTGAAACATTTATCTGGCGAACCCAGATTCAGGCGGGCATGGAAGGGGAGTTTACTTACGTAACGCGCTCTGCTTCCTTTGGAGACGGCTTTGAACAGATCGCCGGTGAAGGCATCAATCCTGAAAAACAGTCATGGCCGATGACCTTAACGGGAAAAAAGGCAGAGATGCTCGATGTGCTGAGTTTTTGCCGCAAGCACATCACAAAATCCTTTATCTGGACGTCTCCTGTTGGCGAAACCGGTTTATACCGGATTGAAGCTGATTCCATTAAAGCCCAGCCGCTATCCAGCAAAGTGATAACCATAAAAGCAACCTTCAAACAGGCATACGCCCCATGATTACTGAAGATTATCAACGCCTCGAACCGGGTGAAAAAATACGTCTTCTTGAGGTAGACGGTTCTGCGTTTGGTCTGGACGATGTTCTGCGCTTTCACGCTTATAACCTCCCGCATACTGAAGAAGAGATTGCGGCTGCTGGTGGCGACGGATCAAAGTTAAAGGCGAAGAGTATCTGGTGGCAGGGCGAAGAGTTTGGTGCCTGGCCATATAAGCTAGAGGGACTGGAAGCTTCAACCGATGGCAGTAGCGCCCAGCCGACTCTCACCGTTGCCAACATTGACAGCTCTATCACTGCGCTCTGTCTGGCCTATGACGATATGCTGCAGGCCAAAGTTACGATTCATGACACTTTTGCGCATTACCTGGATGCGCGCAATTTCCCGGATGGAAATCCCACAGCAGATCCCTTGCAGGTGAGGAAGCGGGTTTTCTATATCGACGGTAAAAATAGCGAGCTTCCCGGTGAAAGTATCGAGTTTGTTCTTACCAGCCCGATGGATCTACAGGGATTGATGATCCCGACCAGACAGCTGCATTCCCTTTGCACATGGTGCATCCGGAATAGGTACCGCACCGGTGATGGGTGCGATTATGCTGGCACACTTTACTTCGACAAAAACAACAATCCGGTTAGCGATCCCTCATTGGATGAATGCAACGGCACGCTCACCGCCTGCAAGCTTCGGTTTGGTGAACACAATGAACTTCCTTTCGGTGGTTTTCCTGGGACATCTTTGATCAGGAGTTAACATGCGTCAGAAAACAATTCAGGCCATCCTGGCGCATGCAGCGAAAGAATATCCCCGCGAATGCTGTGGTGTGATAGCGCAGAAAAGCCGGGTGGAACGCTATTTCCCATGCAGTAATCTGGCTGCCGAACCAACGGAACAGTTTCACCTTGCGCCAGAGGATTACGCTGCTGCTGAGGATTGGGGCACGATAACGGGAATCGTACATAGCCACCCCGACGCGACGACCCAACCAAGCGAACTGGACAAGGCTCAATGCGATGCAACGTTGCTGCCCTGGCATATTGTCAGTTGGCCTGAAGGAGACTTTCGTACCATAACTCCTCGGGGGGAATTGCCGTTGGTCGGGCGCCCGTTTGTGCTCGGACACTACGACTGTTGGGGGCTGGTGATGAGCTATTTCCGGCAGGAGCATGATGTCGAACTTCAGGATTACCGTGTTGATTATCCGTGGTGGGAGGGCTCCTATCCGGATAATTTCTATCAGGATTGCTGGTATGAATGTGGGTTCCGAGAATTCAGTGGATCACCAATGCCGGGCGATTTGATCATCATGCAGGTGGAATCGAATAAGTGGAACCATTCAGGGATCTTGCTGGAGGGGAACATGCTTCTCCATCATCTTTATGGTCACCTCAGTCAACGTGTGCCATATGGAGGTTACTGGATGGAGAGAACCATGAAAATTGTCAGGCATAAAAGCCTAATCATGCAGGAGGGATAATGTGCGAATCCGTCCGTACTGTTCGCCTATATGGTGTTTTGGGTACTACGTTTGGCCGCGAATTCCAACTTTCTGTAACATCACCAAAAGAAGCCATCCGTGCATTGTGCGTTATCGTGCCAGGCTTCGAGCGGTTTTTGAATACCAGCAAGCAGCGCGGCCTAACCTACGCTGTTTTCAGCGGTAAGCGTAACCTGAACGATGATGAGCTCTCTATGGATCAGAGTACAGCTGACATCCGTATTGCGCCGGTTATCCTCGGGAGTAAACGTGGTGGAGTATTCCAGACTATCTTAGGCGTGGCTTTGGTCGCTGTTGGTGCTGTGGCGTCATACTTTGGCGGTGGTGCAGTTGGCGTTCCTCTAATGCAATTTGGCGCAGCGATGGCCCTTGGTGGTGTCGTACAAATGCTCTCTCCGCAGACAACGGGACTTGCCAGCAAGCAATCGGCAGACAATAAGGCCAGTTATGCCTTTGGTGGAGTAACAAATACGACAGCTCAGGGCAATCCGGTGCCGCTCTTGTACGGACGGCGCCGTATAGGTGGCGCGATCATCTCCGCCGGTATCTATGTTGAAGATCAGCAGTAAGCATGCTGTAATGGGCTTACTTAACTTGGGGTAACTTGAGCTTAGATTCAAAAATGAAAAAAATATCTACTCTTTTCCTTTGTACTTCCTTATTTTCAGGCATGGCTTTAGCTGATAACCATTACATACCTCTCCTCTATAATTTATCTACTATGTTTGATTTCAATCCAGTTAAAGGAGCTGTCAAATCATTAGATACTGATGTTGAAGAAAATGGTAAGGTCACTTATAAAATCTCCATCAGACTAGCTAAGAATGGTTGTGTCGAAAGCTTAGATCTTGATAACGTTTCGTCTGGTCATGAAACAAATCTAAAAAATAGTAATGGAAGTCTTGTTGGCCAAAGAGATGGTAAGCCTTTCTCTATACAGCTCGATGAAAAATGTAATATTTTGACTCAAAATGAAAATGGTGACGAGTTGCGATATAGTCTTTACTCGAATGGCTTAATTAAAGACACCTATTATTTGGGTAAGAAAATATCTGAGCATTTTTATGATGATAATTCTAATTTGATACGTTCTGAGTTTTATGGTTCTGGTAAGGTCCTCTCTAAAAACGAAATATCTTATGTTGATAAAGACAGGAAGCCTCTTGATTATAAAATTATAAACACATCAGTTTACTCGGAAGGTTATACAGCAACGAATACTTGTCATTATAGCGAAAAGCTTGTTCCTGAAATATGTAAAGTAACAATGCAGAGCGCAGGGAATCCTGTGCCGAAGCCAGTACTAATGACAGCGAATACGAAAGTTGAATTCTATTAGATTAAACACATTTCAATAAGCCACCTCCGGGTGGCTTTTTTTATGGGCGCAATATGGCTATAGCAACCGCTGTTAAAGGCCGCAAGGGCGGCAGTTCAAGCTCAAGAACTCCTACAGAACAGCCAGACGATCTGCAGTCAGTAGCCAAGGCAAAAATCCTTCTCGCGCTGGGAGAGGGGGAGTTTGCTGGTGGACTTACTGCGCGCGATATTTATCTCGATGGCACCGCACTTGAGAACGCAGATGGTTCGCAGAACTTCAGCGGTGTGGCGTGGGAGTTTCGTTCTGGAACTCAGGCGCAAAAATATATTCAAGGGATCCCGGGTACCGAAAATGAAATTAATTTAGGTTCCGAAGTTTCCAGCTCTACAGCGTGGACGCGCACGTTCACCAATACGCAGCTTTCAGCTGTTCGCCTGCGTCTAAAATGGCCTTCTCTCTTCAAACAGGAGGATGATGGCGATCTGGTTGGCTATTCGGTCAACTACGCAATTGACCTGCAGACAGATGGCGGCACCTGGCAGACGGTGCTAAATACCAGCGTGACCGGGAAAACCACCTCTGGTTATGAACGCAGCCACCGTATTGATTTACCTCAGGCGGGCAGCACCTGGACCATCAGGCTGCGCAAAATTACAGCCGATGCCAATAGCGCGAAGATAGGCGACACGATGACGCTGCAAAGCTTCACAGAAGTAATCGACGCCAAACTGCGATATCCGAACACTGCGCTATTGTACATCGAATTTGATTCGAGCCAGTTCAATGGCTCAATACCGCAAATATCCTGCGAGCCTCGCGGGCGTGTTATTCGTGTGCCCGATAACTATGAACCCGAGACACGAACGTACAGCGGCACCTGGACGGGCGCATTTAAGTGGGCATGGACGGATAACCCTGCGTGGATATTTTACGATCTGGTGGTCACTGACCGGTTCGGCCTTGGTAATCGGCTAACGGCAGCTAATATCGACAAATGGACGCTTTATCAGGTCGCTCAATATTGTGATCAATCGGTACCGGATGGTAAGGGCGGCAGCGGAACTGAACCTCGTTACACCTGCAACGTATACATTCAGGATCGAAATGACGCTTACACCGTCCTGCGAGATTTTGCCGCCATTTTTCGAGGCATGACCTACTGGGGAGACGACCAGATTGTTGCCCTTGCAGACATGCCCAGAGATGTCGATTTTAGCTACACGCACGCTAACGTAGTCGACGGCAAATTCGTATATTCCAGCAGTACAACCAAAAGTCGCTACACGAACGCTCTTGTTTCCTGGTCTGATCCGGCAAATGGCTATGCTGATGCAATCGAGCCAGTCTTCGAACAGGTGCTGGTGGCGCGCTATGGTTTCAACCAGCTTGAGATCACCGCCATCGGTTGCACCCGGCAGTCTGAGGCTAACAGAAAAGGGCGCTGGGGGATCCTGACCAACAATAAAGACAGGGTTGTCACCTTTGACGTTGGTCTGGACGGCAATATCCCTCAGCCTGGCTACATAATTGCTGTCGCTGACCGAAATCTCTCTGGCCGAGATTTAGGCGGTCGATTATCTGCGGTTAATGGTCGTGTACTCAAACTTGACCGGGTACCAAGTGCTAAGGTCGGCGACAGGATAATGGTAAACCTGCCGTCGGGTATTACCCAATCCCGGACGATTCAGTCCCTGACAGGTGGAATGGTTACCGTGACAACCGCCTTTAGCGAGCTTCCACAGGCCGAGGCTGTATGGGTTATTGAATCTGATGAACTCTATGCGCAGCAGTACAGGGTAATTAGTGTCACCGATAACAATGACGGGACATATACCATCACGGGGGCAAATCACGATCCGGATAAATATGCCCGTATCGATACAGGTGCCGTTATAGATCAGCGGCCGGTAAGTGTCATCCCTCCAGGTAATCAGTCGCCGCCAGTCAACATCATGATCAGCTCGTTTTCTGTGGTGCAGCAAAATATCAGCGTCGAAACGATGCGAGTGAGCTGGGACCAGGCGCAGAACGCTATCGCCTATGAAGCGCAATGGCGCCGCAACGACGGGAACTGGGTAAACGTGCCGCGCAGCTCCACCTCGTCATTCGACGTCCCCGGGATTTATGCCGGGCGCTACCTGGTGCGCGTGCGTGCAATCAATGCCGCTGAAATTTCTTCCGGGTGGGGATATTCAAAAGAGAAGATGTTGACCGGCAAAGTGGGCAATCCGCCCAAGCCAGTGGGCTTTATGGCTACGGCCATCAACTGGGGTATTCGTCTGAACTGGGGTTTCCCGGCAAACACCGGCGATACGCTAAAAACGGAAATTCAGTACACCGCCAACAGTGACTTTTCAGATCCACTCTTGCTTTCAGACGTGCCTTATCCATCTGCGGAATACACCCAGCTCGGCCTTAAAGCAGGGCAGGAATTCTGGTACCGCGCGCAGCTGGTCGACAGAACGGGTAACGAGTCCGGGTATACCGACTGGATCCGGGGGATGTCTAACGATAACGCCGATGATTATCTGGGTGATATCGCTAACGATTTTCTTACCTCTGCTGATGGGGAGCGCCTCACTGGTGACATAGATACAAACATTGAGGGAATACTACAGAACGCCCTGGCGAACCACGGAACAGTTGAGCACCAGTGGGCACAATACGGGGAAGTGCGTGCCGATATTCTGGTTGTTAAAACGACGATTGCTGAAGTTGATAAGGCAATGGCCGAACTTTCGACGCAGGTACAGGCGCAGATAGAGGACGTCACCGCTTCCTTGGAAGACAAGCTTACAGCCGTCGTAGATGCCTCCGGTGCTTCGGCAATCTACACCCTCAAAACAGGTGTGAGAATAAACGGGGTGATGTACAACGCCGGGATGTCTATTGCAGTGCTTGCAGAGGCGGGGAAGCCGGTAGTCACCCGGGTTGGTTTCAACGCTAACCAGTTTGTGCTGATGAGTGGCAGCGGTGATACCCAGTACTCTCCATTCGCTGTCATCAATGGTCAGGTCTTTATGAGCTCCGCATTTATTCAGGATGGCACGATCACCAATGCCAAAATCGGCGACTTCATCCAGTCCAATAACTACGTTGCTGGGTCTGTCGGATGGAGGCTGGATAAATCAGGAACATTCGAGAACTACGGTTCGACAGTTGGAGAGGGAGCCATGAAACAGACAAACCAGACAATCAGTGTGCGTGACGCCAACAATGTGTTGAGAGTGCAGATCGGGAGAATCACGGGAACATGGTAAACATGGGCCTAAGGTGGGGCCCTTTTTAGGATGAACAGCTATGGCTCAGTACGGTGTTGAAACCTGGGACGCCTCAGGCAGGGTGAACAACTATGGGATTAAGCCAGTCAGTGTAAGTGGATATCTTCAGTTGGCTCAGAACCAGAAAACAGGCTCTTACTCAGTCGTGCTTCCACCGGGGTGCAAGCTTTCTTACTTTCAGATCATGAGCGGTGATCGGTGGGGAACGAGCCGGAGGAAGATCACTATTTCAGGTGGCACCGCAACGGTATCGGCAGTGGGCGATACCGACTACTCCGCAGGGACTGAGCCTGCGGCCGCGGCGTATCTCATTTTCCAGATAGAGAGGGCATAAATGGCGCAGTATGGCGTTTTACTGACGACGACGGCCGGAGAAGTATGGGTCACCGCTAACAGTTCGCCTATTTCGTTGCAGGCACGGAAGACAGCAGAACTTCAGGGGACATCGGGTTTCAATGCCAAAGTGACGCACACATTTCCCTCAGGTCAGCCCGTTGTCACCTTTGTTCATTGCACGGTTGAGGTGGAAATCACCCAGACGATAAGCGGGAACACCATCACTATTGATTTCCTCAGACCAAATGCAACAGGCACAGCGTACGTTTATTTTTTCTCTATTTTCCCACAGACAAAGCCAGACTACGGGCTGGCCGTCTGGGATGCGTCAGGGACGCTTATTTTGACAAACGAAACGCGGACACTCAGTGATGTGGTAACCCTCGGTACTGCCGGGATAGATGCAAGTTCAGGCTATAACATCAATACCACGCTGGCGGGGAAATGGGCCTGTATGCCTGCCATGCTTGGTTTGATTACTGGAGTTATATCGGCTGGCGGCCAGCCGCAGCCCTACTCGGCGATATACAAGAGCATGGCGAAACTTGAGGGAGGCAATACGCGAATATTCGCCAGACCACAAACAACGCCCAGCGGAAGCCTTCAGAACGTCGCGTATTCGAATCTGAGAAACGTGATTATGGCCATCAACTGCGTCAACTACGATTGATCGTTTTCGGCGATCAATTATGTGTTATTGATCTACAAAATCAATTATATCCCTTTGATTCATCTTGTTATTGTTTAGCTTCGTTAATACCCTGGGATATAACCACGATGAAAAACATGATTCTTTGCCTGGCGGTGGCTGTATTGCTCTCCGGTTGCGCTGGCGTTCTTCAGAAGCAGCAACCCATATGTACCGGAACGGCTCTGATCGGAGGACAGGAAAACATCGTCCAGATTTACGGAGTGCGCAAGCAAAGTAACCAGACCCAGTACCGCGCCGGTTACCCCTTTAACTGGTCATGGGTCAGCGCAAACACGTTCAGTAGTACCACCTGCCAATAACTCAAACATTTTTGAATAAACCCCGCTCCGGCGGGGTTTTTTATTGCCCGAAAGGAGCGCATATGTCTGCAGGAACTATCAACCTGACAAATGGGTCCGCTGTTGTTGGCGGTGCCGGAACCTCATTCGCAACCGAACTCGCCGCAGGTGACTTTATTGTCTCTACTGTGGGCGGTGTACCGTATACATTGCCCGTAAAATCGGTTGAGAGTAATGCGCAACTGACGCTGGTCAGCAACTTTACCGGGCCAACACAATCCGGCGCGGCCTGGTCAGCGGTTCCTCGTGTGGCGCTTAACATGGTTACTGCCGCACTGGTGGCACAAAGTGCTGAAGCGCTGCGTGGACTGAATTACGACAAACAGAACTGGCAGCAAGTATACAGCGCCGCCGGAAACATCACAGTGAAGCTGCCAGACGGCACTACCTTCACCGGCCCGTCATGGAAATATCTGTCTGACAATATGGCGACTAAGAGCGGCGGGGCCGTACCTGTTAACCAGGGCGGTACCGGATCGACAACCGAATCAGGCGCTCGCACAAACCTCGGTTTAGGAAACAGCGCTACCAGGGACGTTGGATCAGCGGCGGGAACGGTCGCCGCTGGGAATGACAATCGGCTCAACACTCTTGAAGGTAAAACGGGAGGGGGGATCACAGGAGCTGTGATTGCTAAAAGAACTTCTGATTCCAACCCCGCGTCCGGTGGCGAGCTTGAGTCAGTTCTTCAAAACTCTGGCGGATCTGCCCTTTCACAGTTTCACATGTTTACTCAGATGGCTGGGAATACCCGATATGGATTTCTGCGTGTATGGGATACGTCGACATTTAAAGACTGGTACTTTGACCATTCAAGCGGAAATGCTTACGCTGCCGCGGCATGGGTAAATAACTCCGATCGCCGAATAAAAGATAAACTCACCCCAATTGAAGACGTATTTGAGAAAATGAAAAAAATACGTGGTTATACCTGGGTGCGGAAAGATGACCAGATGAAAGGCTCTTTTGGGATTGGCTTTGTGGCCCAGGAGGTGCAGGAGGTGTTCCCTGAAGCTGTATCACATTCCCGGGAGGGTTCTTTGACAGTAGATGGACAAGTGATAGAGAAACCATTAGCACTATCACCTGGTGATGTAGCTGCAGCTCTTCACCACGAAGCCATTCTCATGTTGATGAGTAAAATCGAAGAACTAACGGGAAAAGTTGAGGCGATGCAGGCCGGGAGCTGAATAATCCGCTACCGGCTTATGAATATATTACTGAGCCAATAACAAATTATCGACCTGTGCTTTAAGCCTTTCAATCTCATCCATGAGAGCAAGGATCGCTTCATGGTGAAGTGCTGCAGCCACACCGTAGGTATCAGGGCTTAAAACCTTCTCTACGACCGTACCATCATCCAGAGTACGGTCACCACCCTCGAAAACGAATTCAGGAAATACATCCTGCACTTCCTGGGCAATAAACCCAATCCCTGGGGCCACGCCATCCAGACGCT
>OJYG01000017.1_pt1 | contig 100575 bp, 120 predicted proteins | sample 1600841 | NCBI WGS metagenome assembly OJYG01 (sample SAMN04436709, study PRJEB24849) | human gut metagenome | biome: human gut; feature: NICU; material: stool | host: Homo sapiens | place: USA: Saint Louis, MO | collected 2010-09-09
ACACCAATGAAACGCTATGAGTTTTTTTGTTGCACTATATTTTACAATTTATCAATAACAAAAATAGACAAATGTCCTATGAAACAATGCAACTGACTTCATACAAAAAAACCAGTCCGTAGAGACTGGCTGTCTGTCAAGTTAAATATTCAAGGTTTCAATAAAAGCACCTGCCGCTAACTTTTGCTCCAACTTGTTGATAGTAGATTTGTCTAGGTAAGAGCTTAACTCAGCAAAAGCTTGGCAAATTTTGAAAACCGTATCTGCCTCTTGCTGATGGTAGAATGGTAGATCCTTATGCTTTCTGAGCCACCACTCTGAATCATAGTTGAGATCTTCTCTTTGATAGTAGACAAGGTTCTTCTTGGGTGTCAGATAAATCGTTTTATAGATTATTTTTTTCCTATCTTCAGAAAAACGGCTGTTACTATAAATCTTGATTCCTTTAAATTTTTTATACTCTCTGATTCCATGATCCACTAGCCTGCATTCCACTTCCTTATATTCCATCGTGACACCTCCTTAATTTTTCCACTTCCATTATAGCAGTTTTACGCAGGTTTTCAAGAAATGTTTCATAAGAAATAGATTATTAAGCTAGTTTTCAGCTGTATCGTACTATTTCTGCTTTACAATCATCCTTATTTTAAATACGACGGGCTGTTTGAGTGATGGTTTCTAAGAATTGCTGGCGCTGTTCATCAGAAATTTTTTCAACATTTGTTAATTGTGTTAACTTAACCGGTGCGACAGCGCAGATTTTTAAAATTTGATTTTTCAGAACTTTACCGTAATCCTGAATAAAAGGCAGCACAAAGGACGGCGTATTATGGGTGGTGATAATCCAAGCAGATTTTCCTTGTAAGTGCCCTTCAAAACCGACTTTTTTATAAGAATAAGCGAAACCAGCTACAAATACTCGGTCAATAAATCCTTTGAGAATAGCCGGCATACCGCTCCACCAAATCGGGAAAATAAAGATTAGGTGATCTGCCCAAGTGACAAGATCACGGTATTTCTCCATTTCAGGAACCTTAGCCAAATCGCGGCGTTTTTGATTTTCATCAAATCATAAGATTGGATCAAACTGTTCAGCATATAAATCTAAGGTTTTGACAGAATGCGCTTCAGAAAGATTGGTTTGGATTTGCTTGAGAATAGCACCATTAAAACCTTGAGGGTTTGGATGAGTAAAAGCAATTAAGATTTTCATGACCGTTCTCCTTTTATATAGACATCAAGGATATGCTCAATGTTAGTCTGGATGGCTTTGTTGTCAAAGTCACGTCCAATGGGACTGTTCGCCAAAACAGCAAGACCTGAAATAAAACTCCAAAAGTGAAACAGTGTTTCAGCTTCGCTGTTGGTAAAGCCTTCCTCCTTACGAAGCTCTAAAACAATCCGTTTAAATGCAGCGAATCCTGGCAAATCAGAATCCAGCGAAATAGTATCCTGAGTGACTTTCATATACTTAAAAGGAAATTTAATAAAGAGGGCTTCAAAGAAATAGGGGTAATCCTTCGCAAAGATGATGAAGTTAAATCCCATTTGGGCCAGTTGATTTTGTGCAGAAGCCTTCCAATCGATCTTTTTTTGGATCTCTTGGTTGAGAAAAGCAGAAAGTCGTTTTAAAACGACTTTTAAATAGTTTTCTTTACTTTCAAAATGCCGGTAAGGAGTGCCGTGAGTAACACCGCAGGATTTAGCGACAGTCCTCAGTGATAGCTGGTCGATACCATGGTCTTCAATCTCTTTAATCCCCGTCTGGATCAGTCTTTCTTTTAACTCTGCCGTATTTCGTTTCATTTTTTCCCTCAAAAAGTATACAATGTCTACTTTTTCTTGTCAATATTTTCTGTTTAGAAAAATTTCAGTAAAAAATCACCTTGATTTGAAAGGTGATTCTTTTTTATTAAATAAGTAAGCTAATTTGAAAAACAACAAGTCTCTTATCGCTGGATAAACTCTGATTTGAGCACAATGGTTTTTTTCTCTTCAGATAAAATCTGCTTGAAACTTTCCTGACCCAGCTGATAGGATTTGTTATCTATGGTAGAGAGACCCAAGAGCCGTCCAGCCAGCATGTTTTCTTGCCCCATGATGAAGGGGAGCTGTTTTCCAGCTTCTTCATAAGCCTGCATAAAGCCTGCTGCCATGTCATCTCCACTTAAAAAAATACAGTCAATCTCTGGGTGTTGCCAAAGTTCGGAAGCTTTCTGATAAGCATTCTCTTCTATAGCAACACCTTCGAGAATCATCGGAGTATGCTCCAATCCATAGACCTCATCATAATCCGATAGGTAGAACTGCGCTTGTCTTTACGAGTGAAAATAAGGGCTAAATGTTGATAACCCAGTTCTTTCAACCAGCGAAAAGCTTCTCTACAAGCTGGTTTGCGATCCATATAGACACTACTGGTTTACCTTTTCTAAGCAGACAATATTTCCGTACTTAGCATAGGAAGTAATGGTTTCCAAATCTATGCTTCATGAGGTGAAAATCAAATGATCAAAAGCCTGACCTCGCAATTGTTCCAGGTACTGAAGCTCTAGTTCTTTGTCATACTGAGACGGCAAAAGCAGCAAATTATAGTCACTTCTCTGCGCTTGATCCAACATACCGTTGATGAGCTTGGTAAAATAAGTGTGACGCACATGAGGAATGACTACACCCACTTTATAAGTATTGCCCAAACTCAGTTCTTTTGCGACTAGATTTGGAGTATAGTCCAGTTCTCTGACAATTTGCAGGATTTTCTCCCGTGCCTCGTCTGACACATATGGGGGATTGTTGAGCACGCACGATACACTAGACACCGAATAGCCACTCAACTCCGCTATTTCTCGAATATTGGTCCTTGAGTTCCTTTCTGATTTTCAACACTTAACCGATGAGATACCTGTGAATTCCGTAACCAACTCCGTCCTCATCGTTACTCTTGGTAATTTTAAAAGCATGTGCCTTAACATCCTTAAAGGCATTGGCCATGACAATCGGAAAACCAACCATTTCTAGCATCGGAATGTCATTGTGACCGTCACCAAAGGCAGCCGTTTCTTCTTTTTTTAGATTTTCTTTCCGACTAATGTAATCAATCCCTGATGATTTTCGAGCTTCTTTTCTAATGATTTCTAAATAAAACCGACCAGAACGCAGAATTGTAACACTAGTTAGTTCTAGACTATTCAGATAAGTCTGCAAATCTTGCATTTTTTCCTCTTCAAAACTAATCATCATGATTTTAAACAGATTGTCACAAGCTGAACTTCATCATGAACCTGAGTCGGTGCCTGATGAGTCAAGTCGTATTCGTAACAAATTCTTTCATCTACTGTATCACAATACCAATGATTCAAGTCATAATAACTGAGACTTGACCTGCTGAAAATGCTACCGCACCGCCTGTAAAATCGTTGCCGCGGTCTGCTTGAAAATAATCTTGATGTGCAGCGGACGAATTTGATGATTGACAACCTCATAAATCAAACCACCATTAAAGCCCACTTGCGGACCTTGCAAACCCAACAATTCAATAGCCTCACGCATCTCCATTGGCGCACGCGCAGAGACCAGCGTAATCGGAATATCTGCTCTGCGAATGCGTCTGGCATTCCTTTCGGAAACTTGCCCCTTTGAATTTAAAAGCGCCCCATCCATATTAGTAAAAATACGTTTAATCGTTCTTGTTTGCATGATTTTTCTCTCCTTTTCTTTATGGATTTGCGCTCCACTCCGAGTTCAAATCTTATTTCTTCGCTAGCTTGACTTCATTGTACAATCTGGAACGCGTTCCATGTCAAGAGGAAAATGAAAAAAAGGGAATTAAATTTTTTAGAGGTAGCAAAATGAAAATGACCTTTAAAAAGGGAAAAGTTCTGACTTAGTTTAATCACTATAATCTTTTAAGTAGGCTCTTAATTCTCGAATCATGGCTTGGCGGCCTTTGAACCGTTCATCGGCTAGTAAGCGCTCATACTGCTCCTGTTTCTCTGGGCTCAGTTGAGCTTGATAGCTATTTAGCTGGTCTCGGAGAATCACCAATTCATCCAGATATAGTTCTTTTAGGCTGAGCTTGTGACCAATCTCGCTCACTTCTTCATAAGCTTGACGATTAAGTTTGCGTTTTTGACTTTCCTGTTTACGGAGGATGTCCAGGATATGATTGCGGAACTTGGTCTTATAGTAAACATAGAGCTGACTTTCTGCTTCTACCAGCTGCGGATACTGGCTTACCAACTGATAGAGCACCAACATTCCCTCTTGGTTCCAATCACTTAACTCCCACAGGTGGATATAATATTCCCTCCGACATTTCAGTACGATTCCTCTCACCTTGGCATATAACTCCTTGAACTCCATTTCCTTCTCCTTCCTTTTACTTACCTTTTAAGGATAGCATGAAGGAGAACCCTTTGGTTTTCTTCTATCTATTTTTTATCTTATTGCATCTCTTCTGGGTCTCGTGAGCAGCATCCCTGTCACTTCAGAGGTTTTCTGAAGCTGTTTAGCGGATAAAATTGAAAAAGAGAGAACGAAGTTCGTCCTCTCAATCCTGTATTCATTTCTTCTTAAAATTTATTCTATAACAAATTTACTTAAAATACCATTGATAAACTTGCTCGATTTTTCATCTGAGAATTTTTTAGATAGCTCAATTGCTTCATTGATTGCGACTAGTTGAGGTGTATCAAACTCTGTCATCTCAAACAATCCCAAGCGAAGAATATTTTTTTCTATCAATGTAAGACGTTCCAAAGTCCAACCTTCTTTTAGGTACTGGCTAAGCTTGTCATCCAACTCGTTTTTAGACTGTTCAACACCCGTGACGAGGTTCAATAAAAAGGCTGGAATTTCCACATCAGAATCGTTTGTCATATCTTTATCATAGAGATATGCAAAACGACACGCTTCTACAATATCTTTTTCATATTCCAAACTCATTAATGCTTGAAATGCACGTTCACGTAGTTCTCTTCTTGCTTCCAGTTGTACATCAGTCATTGAGGAAATCCTCATCGAACAAATCTTTTAAATCTGGTTTTGGTGTTTTTTCAGGCACAATACCCGCTACATGGATGTTCACTGCGGATAATTCAACTTCTGCCATATCAGAAACAGCACTTTTAACGGCTTTTTGAATAGCAACAGCTACTGCTGGCACCCCTACACCGTATTCTAAGTATAAATAAATGTCAACAGTTACTTCGCCATCACTGGCGGTATGAAGATAGACGCCACGTCCTAAAGAACGTTTTGCAAGACTGTCAGACATGCTTTTATTTGCGAAAGAGTAAACACCGTCCACTTTAGCCGTTGCAATGGCAATAATTTTTTCTAAGACACGCGGTGCGATAACGATTTCGCCTAATTGTTCAGTTGCCATAACTTGTCCTTTCTTAAGACACAAAGACATTCAAGGAGTCTGTTCAATATTTGTCAGGCTCTCAGTCTGAATTTGATAGTAATTAAGAACTTCTAGTTCTCAACATAAATTATGCACGAGAAACGTAAGTTCCTTCTTGCGTATTGATAATCAATTTTTGTCCAACTTCGATAAAGTCCGGTACGTTGACCACAAGACCTGTTTCAAGAGTAGCTGGCTTACCAGAACCTGTCACCGTTGCTCCTTTAATAGAAGGTTGTGTATCTGTTACGACTAATTCTACAGTCGTTGGAACTGTAACACCGATAACTTCGCTTCCGTAAAATTGAATTTTCACTTCTGAATTTTCAAGAATAAATTTCAATTCTTGCTCTACATTCGCTACTGGGATTTCATATTGCTCAAATGACTCTGTATCCATGAAATAGGCTGTATCATCCATTTGATACAAATATTGTGCTGGGCGCGTTTCAATAATTGCTTGTTCAAATTTTTCTTCAGGACGGTAAGTTGTGTCAAAAGTTGAACCTGTGCGTACATCCCGTAATTTCATACGCATAACAGTATTCCCTTTACCTGGTTTATGATGGCTTGCTTCAAGGACACGAATCAATTTTCCGTCCGTTGTTTCAAACGTCATACCAGCTTTCAGCTTACTTGCTTCAATCATTATTATTACCTCTTTTAAAATAGATTTCTCTTTATTTTATCATAAACATTGACAATTCTCAAATAACAATTAACTCTTTTGGCGCGAGCGTTAGGAGTTCGCAGCCTGTGTCTGTGATGAGAATGTCATCTTCAATCCGCACACCGTATTTCCCATCCAAATAAATACCCGGCTCATCTGTTAAGACCATACCCACTTCAATCGGCTCAGAGGATTTACCAAAATAAGGAATCTCATGAATATCAAGACCAATTCCGTGTCCAATTCCATGCGTGAAATATTGTCCGTAACCTGCATCGTTAATCACTTTGCGCGGTACTTGATCAAACTCAATACGACTCATACCAGCTTTCGCCGCTTCAATCAGAGCTTGGTTGCTCCGTAACACAATATCGTAAATCTCGCGCTCCTCATCCGTCACATGACCAACATGAATGGTTCGCGTCATATCGCTAACATAGTGATTATAATAACAACCAAAATCCATTGTCAAGGTTTCACCTGTTTGAATGACCTTCTCGCTAGCTACTCCATGCGGCATAGCAGAGCGATAACCTGATGCAATAATAAAGTCAAAAGAGGCTCCCGATGCGCCCAGTTGCCGCATGCGAGCATCTAAAAAGTTCATAACTTGTAGCTCCGTTGTTTGCCCCGGCTTGATAAAATCCAAGACATCTAGAAAGGCTTGGTCAGAAATTTGACAAGCTTTTCGAATCGTGGCAATTTCTCCTTCATCTTTGATCATGCGTAGATTTTCAATGAAAGCAGTCATTGCTGTCAGCTTATAACCTGAAAAAAGCTCTTCAAGAGTTTTGAAATAATGATAAGAAATTTCGTCATCAAATCCAATAGTTTCTATTTTATCATTTGCAATGATCTTCGCAATTTCTGACAAAGCATCACGTGTTTCGACAATATCAAAACCTTTTACCACACCTTTGGCAATCAAGGTATAGCGGGAATCTGTCAAAAAAATCCGTCGCGTTTTGCTAATGAAAACTGTCGCTTCTGTTCCGCTAAAACCCGTTAGATAGTAAATATTCTTCAGATTGGTTACTAAAACAGCATCACAATCCGTTTGCGCAAGTGCTGCTTCTAATTTATTTACTCTTGATAACATAAAAATCCCTCCGTAAAATGATTAAAATTATTATATCAAAAAAAGTTGTAAATGGTATAACCTTTATAGTTACAAAATACATTTAACTGTTGAAAATGATTTTTAAAAACAATCTTTACTGATATCTTTTATGGAGATAGCAAAATATAAAGGATTGAATTCTCTATGTATCTATCTTTTTTAAGGTTTTCTAAGTAAAAATCAGAAAAGTTTGTTAAAAAAGGAGAAACTATCCAATAACTTTTAAAATGATAATCCAAAAAACTCAGAATCAGGTTAGTAAAAATACTGATTCTGAGTTTTTACGGTTTTCTTGAGTTTTTATCTAGCTTTTGGGGACTATACAAACTTAAAAGAAGTATTTTTAGCTTAGAGAAGAGATGACTATTCTAAATTTGCATGACGTTTTGCCATAGTTTCATTAGATTCATTTAAAATCTTCATTAATTTTAAAATAAGAATATCATATAAAACCAGACTAGACTGTTCAAATACTGAACCCATAGGTTGTTTTCCAACTTGCTCACTAGCTTTATTTTGAGCAGGAATCACCAAAACTAAATTTGATAATCTCCCAATTGTAGATGATAAATTTGTTGTAATAAGAGCTGAATCTAACGATAACGTGTTAGCTTTTTTTATCAATGAAACTAAACTATCTGTTTCTCCAGAACCAGAGCCAATAATCACTAAATCATTTAGCTGTGTGTGGGGGGAATTAATGTCTCCAACAAGGCTTACTGATAATCCTAAATGCATTAACCGATTAGCAAATGCACGAATCATCAAACCTGACCTTCCCATACCTGCTAAAAAAATATGATGTGAATTTACAATTTTATTCGCCAAATCATCCAATTTCTCATCGTCAATCTGATTTACCGCTTTTTCAATATCAGATAGAATAATTTGAGATTCTTCCATTTTGTCTACCTCAACTTTTAAGAATCTAGTTTTGCTTTAATGTTACTAGCTACTTCTTCAACACTATTTTTTTAGCATTTCTTAATAAACACGTCATCTTGAAAAAGAGCAATCACTTTACGTAAAACTGCAATATGCTGTTTTCCTGATGACAAAGCTAGATTAAAAACTAATGTAACACCAACTTTCTGATTCTTATCTTCCATTAATCCGAAAACAACTGGCTCTGATAAACGTACAACGCTTACGCTATCTTCAGTCACAAAATCAGAATTACCGTGTGGCATTGCTACGCCTTGTCCACTTGCCAACGATAAACCTGTAGGAAAATCAACCTCACGGTCAATACATGCTTGGATATAGTCACTTTTAATATTATTTACTTTAAGAAGAGCTTCTCCCGCAAAACGAATTGCCGATTGATAATCTTTTACAGTTTCGTCTGCATCATTCACTACAACATAAACCATAATAAACTCCTATTTAGTCATTTCACCTTTAACAGCATCAAAGATTTCATCCTCACCAATACCAGTAAGTAAACCTGCTCCAACTATAACTGGAACTGTTAAACCTTCATTTTCAAGTTTTGTAGATGAAACAACTAAATCATAGCTATTGAACTTTTCAGTTGAACAATCCATGAGAGAAGCTTTATCAACTTGAACATCAGCAATTTTTTCATCTTTTAAGAAATCTTGTAAAACTGACACCATAATTGATGATGAAGCAATACCATTTCCACAAACAACAAGAATTTTTTTAGCCATAATGATTACCTCTATTTCTATTTATTAAGCATTTTCGATTTGAGCATGTTCTTTTTTCTTAAGTAGATAGCCTACTGCAACAAGAATTGCTCCAACTAAAATATAACCAATTAATCCAATATGTGATACTGCCGCAAAGAGACCTGTAAAAGGATTAGCGGATGGGTTTAAAGAAGAATACATAACACCTTCTTTAGCACCTGCACCAAATTTTTGGAAGACCTCGTTAGTTGCTGGTGTCATCCATGATGCAATATAGAGACCACCACCAAATAGAATCACTGAAGTCAACCAAGTACGAATAATATTTCCATTAAAAACAGGAACCATACACGCAATGAAGAAGACAAACTGTGATAAATCACCTAACGGCATGACTTTATTCCCAGGTAAAATTACTGCTAGAATCACCATTACAGGAATAAGAAGTAAGGCTGGAGCGATAACTGATGGATTACCAACAATAAGTGCCGTATCCATACCAACTGTAATTTCTCGGTCTGGGAATTTTTTAACCAATTTCTTACGCGCAGCATTTGAAAGCGAAACAAGTCCTTCCATCATGATTGAAGTCATCTTAGGAAGAAGAAGCATAACAGCTGCCAAATACATACCAAGTTGTAAGCTTGAGATAATTGTTGTATAAGGGTTACTCCAATCATAACCAAATAACCCTAAAAGCACACCAAGAATAAAACCTACAACTGTTGGATCACACAATACTCCAAAACGTGTTTGAATAGACTCTGCGGTAACATTCCAATGACGCAAACCAGGGATATGATCATAAATCCAGTTAAACGGATAGGCAAATAAAAGATAAGTATTAGCAACAGGGTGTGAAATTGAAACTCCTTTTGGTAATCCAAAAAATTCATTATTACGTTTTGCACCTAAATCAGATGCAATAAGTGCCCAGACATGGAAAAGTCCTGCTGTTAAAACACCATAAAGAAAATTACCAGAATAAACAGCAACAATTGCTCCCATTGATGCATTTTGATGAAGGTTAAAAACATCAACATTAACACAGTCCGTCAGTTTCAAAACAAGAAGAAGAATATTAATACCAACACATAGTGGAATAATAATTGCTCCCATATTTGAACCAAATCCCATAACCGCAGTCGCAGCACCACCAACATCAATAGCACTTAAAGAAGAGCCTGTCTTTTCTGCTAGCCCGGTGATGGCTGGCTCCATTTTATCTAACATAAAATTAATGACAAGAGATAAAGCAATAAAACCAATCCCAACTTTCATTGCTGATTGAATCGCTTCAGAAAGCGGTCTGCGTAAAATCAGCATGAAAACCAAGAAAATTAGTGGAATAAAAATAAAATTTCCTAAATTATTAATAAAATTTGTAATAACTTCCATTTTTCTACTAGCCAGCTTATAACTAGCCTCCTCCTTTACTATTCAGGTCTAAAGCCCATGTTCCACGCGACATAATCAGGCTTTTTCAATAGACGATTATCATCAGCTTCTGCTTCCAATAAATTTTTCTTTGAATTTTCACGAGCTGTACTAAAACAAAATGGTTCATCATACCAAGCATCTACAATCTGTTTAAGATATTCAAGACCATTGACACGGCAACCAAGACCAATAACCTGTGTATTATTACTAAGTCTTGCACGTTTTGCTGAGTAAGGATTCGTTACAGCTACCGCTCTAATTCCCCAATGCTTATTGATTTGACAAGTAAATCCAATTCCAGTACCACAGATGTAAATTCCTAATCGACATTTATCACGTTGAATAGTCTCAGCCATTTCATCCGCCAGAACTGCAAAAGTATTAACACCATCTTCTGGCACTTTTACAGGATCATAAACTATCTCAGCATTTTTTTCTTCAATAAGATAGTGTTTGAGAGCTTCTTTTGTTTCAAAGCCCAAATCATCACAGGCAATTGCGATTTTTGTTTTCATTTTCCGTCTCCTTGTAATCGTTTTCTTTTTATGTCTATATTATATCATTGGTTTTGGTTGTTATTAATAGTTTTTTGATAGTTTTTATTATTTTTTATTGGTTTTCACACAAAAAAACTTGTTTTTTGTTAGTTTTGATATATAATTATATTTAGAAACAAGTGAGGTGAACATAATGTTATTGGAAAAAAGACGCCAACTCATTCTTGATGAATTAAAAAATAATGGAACTGTCTATGTCAGCAAACTGTCTGAACAGTTTGAAGTTAGCTACGAAACGATTCGCAAAGACTTATCATATCTTGAAACAAAAGGATTGCTCATAAAAAGTCACGGTGGAGCTATTTTAAAACAAAATGCTATTGAATTATCTTATAATACACGCGAAAAAGAAAATACTTCTAATAAAAAAAGAATTGCCGAAAAAGCTCTTGAACTCATTCCAGAAAATGCTTCAATAATCATTGGAACAGGTAGTACAACTGTCGAATTAGCCTATTTACTAGCTCAAAAATCTGGCTATAAGATTTTTACAGATTCTTTACCTGTCACAAATGCTTTAGTTAATTCAGATAATCAACTATTCTTTTTTGGTGGAGAATTCCGCCCTAAAAGCTCATCAGTCTTTGGAGGGTGGACTATTTCACAGATAAAACAAGTTTTCGTTGATATTTGCTTCCTCGGTTCAGATGGTTTTTCAAATATTGACGGCCCTTCAAGTCCGTCTTCTTCAGATGTGTTTATTGACCGAGAAATAATAAAACAAGCCGACAAAGCTTACATCCTATCCGACTCTAGTAAATTTGAAAGAAAAAGTCTCTATAAAATCTGTGATTGGTCAGATATCACTGCTCTGATTACAGATTCAGATGCGGATGAAGCTAAGTGTCTAAATATTGGGAAACAAACAAAAGTTATTCTTTCGTAGCCTTAAAAATCTATAAAATTATTAAACCGCGCCCAAAAGTTAGATTCCTTTATCCAACTTTTGGGTGCGGTTTAATTTTTCTTTATTGCTAGATAGGTCAGCAACGTGTTAAACTTTTCAGCTCAATTTTTCTTTTAGATACTGACCTGTATAGCTTTCTGGATTTCCAGCTACTTCTTCTGGTGTGCCAGTTGCGATAATAGTACCTCCACCAATACCACCTTCTGGTCCAAGGTCAATAATGTGATCGGCCGTCTTAATAACGTCCAAATTATGCTCGATGACGAGAACCGTGTTGCCATCATCTACAAAACGTGATAGCACTTGGAGAAGTTTCGCAATATCCTCCGTGTGCAGACCTGTAGTTGGTTCATCCAGAATATAGAAAGACTTACCTGTTGAGCGCTTATGAAGTTCGCTGGCTAGTTTCATCCGCTGAGCCTCCCCACCAGACAGAGTTGTGGCAGGTTGCCCCAAGGTCACATAGTCTAACCCAACATCTTTAATCGTCTGCAACTTCCGCTCGATTTTTGGAATATGCTTAAAAAATTCTACTGCATCATTGACCGTCATATCCAAAACTTGAGCAATGTTTTTCTCCTTGTAGTGCACTTCCAAGGTTTCACTATTGTACCGTGTTCCATGGCAAACCTCACAAGGGACATAAACATCTGGTAAAAAGTGCATCTCAATCTTGATAATTCCATCCCCAGAGCAGGCCTCGCAGCGTCCCCCCTTCACATTGAAAGAGAAACGCCCCTTTTTATACCCACGAATCTTAGCTTCGTTGGTCTTAGCAAAGAGATCGCGAATATCATCAAAGACGCCAGTATACGTCGCTGAATTGGATCTTGGTGTTCGGCCAATCGGGCTCTGGTCAATATCAATCAAACGATCAATATGCTCAATTCCTGAAATATTTTTGAATTTACCCGGTTTGTCTGAATTACGATTGAGTTTTTGAGCGATTGCTTTTTTCAAAATGGAATTAACCAAGGTGGATTTACCAGAACCAGAAACCCCCGTCACGGCTATAAATTTTCCTAACGGGAAGCGGGCCGTGATGTTTTGCAAATTGTGCTCTCGCGCACCTATTACTTCAATAAAGCGGCCGTTTCCTACGCGGCGCTCCAATGGCACTGGAATTTCACGTTTGCCCGATAAATACTGACCTGTAATTGATTTCTTGCTTTTTGCAACTTGCTCTGGAGTGCCTGCCGCAACAATTTCACCACCAAAAACACCTGCTCCAGGTCCAACATCAATCAACCAATCAGCTTCGCGCATAGTATCTTCATCATGTTCAACCACAATGAGAGTATTGCCCAAATCACGCATTTTTTTGAGACTGGCAATCAAGCGATTATTATCGCGCTGATGAAGACCGATAGAAGGCTCATCTAAGATATAAAGAACACCGCTGAGATTAGAGCCGATTTGAGTCGCCAAGCGAATCCGCTGACTCTCACCACCAGACAGCGTGCCTGCAGAACGAGATAGAGTTAGATAATTAAGTCCGACATTATTAAGAAATGTCAAGCGATCTCGGATTTCTTTGATAATTGGTGTTGCAATGGCTACTTCATTTTCAGTCAAAGTCAGATGAGAAAGTAATTCTAAATGATCTGCAATAGATAAATCAGATACTTGCCCAATATTAAGACCACCTTCACCCCCCACTTTAACAGACAAGGCTTGTGGATTCAATCGATAACCATGGCAACTTGCACAGGTCAGCTCATTCATATAGGTTCGCATCTGGGTACGAGTGAAATCACTATTGGTCTCATGGTAGCGACGGTTTATATTGGTTACCACTCCTTCAAAAGGGATGTCGATATCTCGCACGCCACCGAATTCATTTTCATAATGAAAATGAAATTCTCGTCCTTCAGAACCAAAGAAGATTAGTTGTTGTTCATCTTCGGTCAGTTCCTCAAATGGCTTATCCATATCGATACCAAATTCCGTCATTGCCTGTTCTAGCATTTGAGGATAATAATTTGAAGAAATAGGATTCCATGGAGCTAAGGCGCCTTCCCGCAAGGTCTTACTACTGTCAGGAACCACCATATCCAAGTCCACTTCCAGCTTCACACCCAGACCGTCACAATCAGGACAAGAGCCAAATGGTGCATTAAAAGAAAAGAGACGAGGTTCCAACTCAGGTACCGTAAAGCCGCAGACTGGACAAGCATAATGCTCGGAAAAGAGTAATTCCTTGTCATCCCTCGTGTCAATCACCACATAACCGTCTGCAATTCTTAAGGCTGCTTCAATCGAATCAAATAACCGACTGCGTACACCGTCCTTAATGACAATCCGGTCTACCACTACTTCGATATCGTGCTTTTTTGTTTTAGAAAGCTCTGGAACTTCTGTGACATCATAAATATCTCCGTCCACGCGCACACGCACGTATCCGTCTTTTTGAATTTTCTCAAAAATTGTCTTGTGTTGCCCTTTTTTCTTGCGAACAATAGGCGCTAGGATTTGCAACCGCTGACGCTCTGGCAATTCCAAAACCTGATTGACAATCTGCTCCACAGAAGAAGCTGTAATAGCTCCATGCCCATTGATACAGTAAGGAGTTCCCACACGTGCATAAAGCAAACGAAGGTAATCATTGATTTCCGTAGCTGTTCCAACCGTTGACCGCGGATTCTTGCTGGTCGTTTTTTGATCAATAGAAATGGCTGGACTAAGTCCGTCAATTGAATCCACGTCTGGTTTTTCCATATTGCCCAAAAATTGGCGAGCATAAGCAGACAAACTTTCTACATAGCGACGTTGCCCCTCTGCATAGAGAGTGTCAAAAGCTAAGCTAGATTTGCCTGAACCAGACAAACCAGTCACGACAACCAGCTTGTCTCGCGGAATTGTGACATCAATATTTTTTAAATTATGAGCTCGCGCTCCATGAATGATAATTTTATCCTGCATCCTTACCACACTTTATTTTAAACTTCTTTTTATTATAACAAAATTTTCTGCAATCTTTTACCCAAAAACTCGGAATTTTGTAGTATAATAATACGGTGTGCAAATAACTGAAGGAGGAAAATATGAAACAAGTCTTTCTATCGACAACAACTGAATTTAAAGAAATTGATACACTTGAGTCGGGGACTTGGATCAATTTGGTCAACCCTTCTCAAAGCGAGTCTACTGAAATTGCCAACGCTTTTGATATTGACATTACGGACTTGAGGGCGCCGCTCGATGCAGAAGAAATGTCTCGTGTCACTATTGAAGATGAGTATACTTTGATTATCGTGGATGTTCCAATTACAGAAGAACGAAATAATCAGACTTATTATGTGACTATTCCTCTAGGGATTATTATTACCGAAGAGGCGATTATTACCACCTGTTTGGAAAAACTCCCTTTATTGGATATTTTTATCAATCGACGGCTGCGTAATTTCTATACTTTCATGCGTTCGCGCTTTATTTTCCAAATTCTTTACCGCAATGCCGAGCTTTATCTGACAGCGTTGCGCTCCATTGACCGCAAGAGTGAGCAGATTGAAAGTCAACTGCACAAGTCCACTCGCAATGAAGAATTGATTGAACTCATGGAGCTTGAAAAAACGATTGTTTATTTCAAGGCTTCCTTGAAAACCAATGAGCGCGTGATTAAAAAGCTGACCAGTGCCACCAGCAATATTAAGAAATATTTGGAAGATGAAGATTTGTTGGAAGATACACTCATCGAGACCCAGCAGGCGATTGAGATGGCAGATATTTATGGAAATATCTTGCACAGTATGACAGATACGTTTGCTTCTATCATTTCAAATAATCAAAATAACATCATGAAAGCTCTAGCTTTAGTGACGATTGTCATGTCCATTCCAACTATGATTTTCTCAGCCTATGGAATGAACTTCAAAAACAATGACTTACCACTCAATGGGGAGCCACATGCTTTTTGGATTATTATTTTCATCGCCTTTGCGATCAGTGTTTCACTGACAGTTTACCTCATTCACAAAAAATTATTTTAATTAAAAGGAGATCTTATGACACAAGTTTCTTTGGATAAACTCAGCAAAAAAAATCAAGAATTTGTCCATATCGCAACCCACCAACTCATCAAAGATGGAAAGACAGACGAAGAAATCAAAGCCCTGCTAGAGGAAATCATCCCAACGATTCTTAAAAATCAAGCAAAAGGAATTACCGCTCGCGGACTTTATGGAGCACCTACTGTTTGGGCAGCGAATTTTTCAGAAGCAAAACAAAAAGAAGCTCAAACTATCAAAGAAAATACCAATCCGTATCTCATGATTATGGATGCTTTCTTATTTGTCTTTAGTTTATTTGCTATCTTAAATAGTAGTGTTAACTTATTCTCCAAAAATCCTAGCAATTATGGTATTGTGACGATTGTACTTGGTAGCGCAGTAGGGGCACTCGTATTTTATGGCATGTATTACTTTATTTACCGTTTTTATTATGCCGACCAGGACCAAAGTCAGAAACCACCATTTTTCAAATCGCTTCTTATCATTTCAGCTGCTACGATTTTGTGGGCTGTTGTTCTTTACGGCACAACCTTCCTGTTGCCAGCAGTTTTAAATCCAAAACTGCCGAACTTATTTATCCTTGTGTTTGGTGGAGGAACTTTGGCACTTCGTTTCTATCTCAAAAAGAAATTCAATATCCGCAGTGCTTTAACCGCACCAAGACAACTTTAGTCATATTTTTATTTGAACATCCGCTTGTTTCAACAGGTGGATGTTTTAATAAGATCTAATAAGTATTTTTGACAACCGTTTCAAACAATTTTGAGCATAAGAAAAGCAATCTATTTAGTTGCTGATTGAGTTTTAAAAAATGAGCATGATTTTATGAAATTCATGCTCATTTTTATATTTTAGTCTTCGTTTACGAAAGGCATTAAAGCCATTACGCGAGCGCGTTTTATTGCTGTTGTTACTTTACGTTGGTTTTTAGCTGAAGTTCCTGTTACACGACGAGGAAGGATTTTCCCACGTTCTGAAACGAAACGGCTAAGAAGCTCAGTATCTTTGTAATCAACATATTCAATCTTGTTTGCTGCGATGTAATCAACTTTTTTACGGCGTTTAAATCCGCCACGACGTTGTTGAGCCATGTTCTTTCTCCTTTATATCATTATTCTGTTTGTCCATTAAAATGGTAGATCGTCATCTGAGATGTCCATTGGATTGGTATTACCAAATGGATTTTCATCACGAGAAAAGTTGGGTACTTGATTGGCAGAAGTTGAGTTCCCAAAGTTGGATGATGAATTTCCGAAATTATTAGAAGTGTAGCCACCAGAAGATTGACCCTCACGGCTGGCACGACTTTCTAGCAGTTGGAAATTGTCAGCTACCACTTCTGTCACATAGACACGTTGACCTTGCTGGTTTTCGTAGTTACGTGTCTGAATCCGACCAGTAATTCCGATGAGAGCTCCTTTTTTAGCCCAATTTGCAAGATTTTCTGCCTGCTGGCGCCAAATTACAACGTTAATGAAATCTGCTTCTCTCTCGCCACTTTGATTTTTAAAGTTGCGATTGACAGCAAGAGTAAAAGTTGCGACCGCTTGATTTTGCGGAGTATAGCGAAGTTCGGCATCTCGGGTCATCCGACCCACAAGTACAACGTTATTTATCATAGCAACCCTTCTTATGCGTCAAGTTTGACGATCATGTGACGAAGAATGTCAGCGTTGATTTTTGAAAGACGGTCAAATTCATTCAAAGCGACTGCGTCTTCAGCTTCAACGTTTACGATGTGGTAAAGTCCTTCACGGAAATCTTGGATTTCGTATGCAAGACGACGTTTTTCCCAGTCTTTTGATTCAACAACAGTTGCACCGTTGTCAGTCAAGATAGAGTCAAAGCGTGCTACCAAAGCGTTTTTTGCTTCTTCTTCAATGTTTGGACGAATAATATAAAGAATTTCGTATTTAGCCATTGATTTTTCCTCCTTTTGGTCTAATGACCCCCAGCCATTGCAAGGGGTAAGTGAGGTTTTCTCACGAATAACTATTATACTAAACTTTTTTGGAAATAGCAAGAAAAATTCGATTTTTGTTTTTGTAAAAAGCACAGTTTTTCCCTATACTCCATTACCCATTCCATTCCAAAACCTTAAAAAAAGCTGATATCAGTTAGTTTTAAGCTATGCTCTATATACTGTTGTGTAAATTTTCTATCACTTTTCTAAGAAAGGAGTAAACACATGAACTATTTAGTCATTCCCGCATACAGACCCGACCTTCATCTTATTCATTTGTTGCAAAAGGTGAAGGAAAAGAGTTCGCTGCAAATCATCGTGGTAAATGACAGCAGTCCAGCTAACGATGATTCCATTTTTCGAGAAACACAGAAATATGCTACTATTCTATGCCATACAACAAATCAAGGGAAAGGGCAAGCGCTGAAAACAGTTTTTTCTTATATTGATTCCTTAGGGTAATATGGGACAGTGGTCACAGCTGATGCAGATGGTCAACACAACGTATGGGATATTTTCCGAGTGAGCAAAAAGGCTCAAGAAAACCCCAATCACTTGATTATAGGAGCGCGTTCTTTTTCTGGCAACGTTCCTTTGCGTTCGGCTTTTGGAAATAAATTAACACGATTTCTGTTTAAGCAACAGACTGGTGTTTCCGTGACAGATACCCAAACAGGACTTCGCGGATTTACAACCAACATGATCCCATTTATGTTGAAGGTTGAAGGGCAGCGTTATGAATATGAAATGAATATGCTACTAGCTGCTTCCAAAGAATACCCTATCATTGAAGTTCCAATTGAGACAGTTTATATTAATGATAATCAAGCTTCTCACTTTAGACCGGTACGAGACGGGCTCATGATTTATAAAGATATGTTTAAGTTCGCTCCCTCTTCAATTAGTAGTTTTTTGATTGACTATATCGTCTATGCTCTCGCCCTCTTGGTACTTGCTGCGGTACCAACTAGTCTCAAAATTTTACTGGCAAACGGAGTGGCTCGTGTCACTAGCTCGATTTTTAATTACTCCACAAACAAAAGATTGGTCTTTAAAAATAAAGACAGTGTTGTTAAAACGGGTACTGGTTATTTCGGGCTAGCTTTGGGCTTATTTATCCTCGATACTCTTCTAATCAGACTATTTTACGCCGTTTTCGGTCTCAATTTGCTGATTATTAAAATCCTCGTCGGAGCGCTGCTCTTTTGCCTATCTTGGCTCGTTCAAAAAAAATTATTTTCAAAGAAAGGACTCACACCTTATCATGAAATTTTTAAAAAAATCCTATGCTTATGCTAGTCTCTTTGGTATTTTGCTGACAGGGTCGTTTACCTACTCAATGTTAAAAACCTTTGTCCTGTCAGAGGCTATTACAACGGTCAAAAGTTCTTCTAACTCAACGAGCACAACAACTGCTAAAACCGCAACAAATGCAACAACGACTGATACAAGCTATAAGGATAATAACATTTCTATTAACCTAACTACAAAAAACGTCAGCAACACAAAAGTGTACATTGCAGATATTACGGTCAGCTCATCTGAATATCTCAAAACCGCTCTAGCACAAAATACATATGGAAATAATGTGACAGCTAAGACTTCTGTCACAGCTGCCAATAACAATGCCATTCTTGCTATCAACGGAGACTACTACGGAGCCAACACGACTGGCTATGTCATACGTAACGGTGTCGTCCATCGAAATACCGTTCGTGAAGATGCTAGCAATGGTGATTTAGCAATCTATAAAGATGGGAGTTTCGGACTTGTTTACGAACATGATGTTTCTGCTGAAGACTTGGTTAAAAATGGTGTTGTAAACCTTCTTGCCTTTGGTCCGACTTTGGTTGAAAATGGTAAGATTGCTGTTTCAAGCAATTCGGAAGTGGGGCAATCCATGTCTTCTAATCCACGTACAGCTATTGGGATTATTGATAAAAACCACTATATTATCGTCGTATCAGACGGTCGAACTTCAGAAAGTGCGGGACTTTCTCTTTACGAACTCGCAGAAGTTATGAAGTCTTACGGTGTGAAAACAGCCTACAATCTGGATGGTGGTGGTTCGTCTACTCTTTACTTCAATGGAAAAGTCGTCAATAAACCAACGACGAACGGAACGATTTCAGAAAGGGCGGTGAGTGACATTGTCTACATCGGTTACTAAAGCAAGCAAGAAACGGCTCAAAAAGACAGCCGTTGTCTATGCCTTAATCACAGTATTTTTCTTCATTTTCAGCCGTATTTACGAGCACTTCAGCTTTGGTGAGACTTCGGTCTATATGCATTATCTCTTTGGAGTGCCACTAATTGGAGGGATGGTGCTTCTGATTTTTCAAAAAATGATTCCTAATCTTTCACGGCTCAGTCTCAATCTTTGGAATTCTGCGGTTGCAACCATTGCTACGGGTGTGCTCTTTCGTGGTATTGTCAACCTGTCTGGACGCTCCACCACAATGGATCTCCCCTACTAGTACATGGGAATTGGACTTGCTGGATTAGCCCTGCTCTCCATGATCTTCACCAGAAGCGTGTGGATGACAGAAGAACAGTTTTTATAATCTTGCAAATCTCGAAAAATTCTTCGAGATTTTTCATAAAATACTTGAGCCCAGGATAGTTTACTAATGCAATCACCTGCAGAAAAAGGAAATTTGAGAAAATTACATATAAAAAGATATAAAATGATGGTTTTGGTCATCATTTTCTTTCTTTTATTCAACTATTAAACAGCCACTCTATACTATTTTCTCTATAAGAAATCAAGCGAGAACAAGTAAGTCGCCGTTACAAGTCATAGACCGTTTTAGCCAATGGGTCAATAACTTGTCGAAGCAGAAACTGGTCGTTTTCATATTGGTAATGACAAATGGCACAGTTACTGAAATAAATATTAGGATCAGGCAAATAACCTACTTTTAGATAAAAAGCCCACATAGCGCCACCGTGGCTGACGACCAATATTGGATTTTCAACAGTAGGCGTTTTTTTCATGATTTCTGTCAGAGTGGTCAGCATGCGTTCTCCTACTTGAATCACATCTTCACCCCCATAAGGCACGTATAAATCTTCAAAAGACACCGCACCGGCTCGAAACTTTGGCTGCAATCTTTCTGGCTGAGCTTCAAAAAGTCCAAAATTCCACTCTTTCACCCCCTTGAGACGGGTGTAATCTGTTCGACCCGTCACAATTTCCAAGGTATCAGAAGCCCTCTCTTGAGTGGAAGAGTAGATACCGCCAAATTCAATGCCATTTTTCTCGAAAAAATCTCGCGCTTGCTCGGCTTGCTCTATACCTAAATCAGTCAGCGGTGAATCACACACTCCTTGCACCAAGCCTTCTTGGTTGAAAAAAGTCTGACCATGCCGCATCAAATATAAATCTTTCATTTATTTTTCCTCCCAGTTGCTAAAATCGTGATTGATGACTTCTTCCAGATAGAATTGATCATCTTCGAAAGAAAACTTCAAAATACCACAATTGGTCATGTGACCTAGACTTTCCAGACGCCAATTTTTCTTCCAAGCTCTGGCAAAATTGGCCATAGCTGCGCCATGAGAGACCATGAGCACGGACTGACCATCTGTCTCTTGCATGAGCTGAAGAATGGTCGCTGCCATACGCGCCTGCACCTGTTCCTGCGATTCACCCCCATAGGTCACAAAAAAATCTTTATAGGGCAGGGGCGGATTAAGATCCTCGCTTTCCCCTTCAAAGGTCCCGAAGTTCCACTCCTTGAGACCTTTCACTCGTTGATAAGGAAGGCTGCAATTTGTGACAATTTCTAAAGTGTCACAGGCTCGTTCAGATGTTGAACTGTAGGCTGCATCAAACGTAATCCCGGCATTTTTGAAATAGTACCCAGCCACCTGAGCTTGATACACTCCTAAGTCCGTTAAAGGGGCATCACACCAACCTTGAATCCTATGCCGTTTATTGAATAAAGTTTGCCCGTGTCGCATCAAATAAAGTGTTTTTGTCATAAACCGTTCCTCTAAAGAAGTCCTAATTTTTCAAAAGCATTGTAGAGACCGTCCTCAGCCACGTCATCTGTCACCATATCCGCCATGGCTAATATTTCTGGACCACCATTTCCCATAGAAACCCCAACTTGACAATATTCCAACATCGGAATGTCAATTTTGGCATCTCCAAAAGCAATCGTATCTTCTTTTTTCGCCCCTAAATGTTCTAACAGCACATCAATCGCATGAGCTTTCGTAATATCCTTAACTCCTAAGTCGCCAAAGAGAGATTCCTCTCCACGACCACCCCATGTACCAGCCTTGAGCTCTGGAAAAGCTTCCTTAGAGTCCAAGTGATCCTGATAAGAAGTGAGAATAAAGCTGATTTTATTTAGATCATCTCGGTAAAGCTTGCCACCAAAGACCATGCCATGCATCACATCCTCAACCTCTTGATGTTCAACTTCCGCATCTGTTTTTCCTTTTTTCTTGGCATAAAGTTTCATGACCGGACGCGCTGCGTCACGAAAATACTCACTAGCAAAGAGACCGTTGTTACTTTCTAAATAAAATTCCAATCCTCTCTCATGCAACCAGTCTACAACTCTCTTTTCCACTTCTAAAGGAATCAGCTGATGCATGATAACCTGACCTTCATGCTCCACACAAGAACCATTCCCGCCAATCATACCGTCTAGACCGATAGCCCAGATTTCCTCTGGTATTTCCGCCTTACTACGCCCTGTACAAACATAGACTAAATGCCCATTTCCCCGCGCCTGACGAATAGCCTGGATAGCGGATTCTGGAATGCGATTGTCATAATCCACCAAAGTTCCGTCTACATCTAAAAAGATAATTTTTCTGCTCATCTGTTGACCTCTCTATTCTTCTAAGGCCGCTGCCCCGTTGGTTTCAATCACTTTCTGATACCAGAAGAAAGAATCCTTACGGGAGCGGTCATAGCTTCCATTTTCCTCATCGTCTGCATCTACATAGATAAATCCATAACGCTCAAAAAAACAATAACTCGGCGATTCTTCCAGCCACCGTACTCTAATGCCAAATGAATCGGTGTCTCATAGTGTGACAACGTCACTAAAGGCTCAATGCCATATTTCAAGAGTTCGTCAAAGACCGCATCGTAAAAAGCCAGCCCTTCTTCATTAGGATCTACATCGTCTCCATTAGGGAAAATTCGACTCCAAGCGACAGAGAGGCGGAAAGTTTTAAAGCCCATTTCTGCAAAAAGAGCAATATCTTCCTTGTAACGATGATAAAAGTTAGAGCCCCAGCGCTTAGGATAGAGTCCTTCCTTATCATTAAGAGCAGCTTCTACTTTTTCTCTGGTCATGGGTGCGGCAAAACCTTCCATATTTTGACGCTCCTCAGGGCGTACAGCTTTGGCTGTATCAGACGTAGCCGGACCACGCCACCTCACAAAAAGCCATTCGGAAACTGTTTTTCTGTCATTTCATTCACCTCGTTCTTTCGTTACTTCTATTATACTCTTTTTTGTGACCCCTTTCTTGTAAAATAGTCATAAATACTGATACTATTCTTTCCTAGAAGAATGAGCATTTTACACAATCATGAAAAAAGCTGGGACAAAAGTCTCCAGCTTCAAAGTACACAAGGTAGTGGCTGATTGCTTAAAACACTGCTTTGAACTTACAGATAGAGCGTACGAAGCAAGACTCAATGTTGTTCGCTTTTTAAACTCGGAAGACTACCTTTGACGAAAACTTTGTTTTCTTAGTCTCCCAGACTGTCTCACGCCCTAGCTTGACACTTTATTATTAAAGAATGTATGTGTCGCCTGATAAATTTGATGAGCAGTACTGGAATTGTTCATTGTATATAGATGAACACCTGCCACATCTTGAGTGACTAAGTCAACAATTTGGTCAATCGCATAGGCTAATCCTGCTGCTCTGAGTGACTCTGGATCGTGTTCATATTTATCTAGAATAGAGCAAAATTTTCGTGGTAAATAAATGTTTTCACAGGTTTTGAGCAAACGAAGAACCTGATTACGGTTTAAAATCGGTATAATCCCCGCATGAATCGGAACTTCAATCCCAGCCAGAGTACATCTTTCTTGAAAATCATAAAAACGCTCATTATCAAAGAAGAGTTGAGTGACCAAACTCGAACAGCCTGCATCTACTTTCTTTTTGAGATTCTTGATATTTGAAACTCGGTCTGGTGAATCAGGATGACCTTCTAGATAGCAGGCCCCGATAATCTCAAAGTGAGGAGCTTCTTTCTTAATATACTCAATCAAATCTGTTGCGTAGACGAAGTCCTTTTGGGGTTCCACATCTCGAAGGATATCCCCTCTGAGCGCCAATACTTTATGAACACCTATCTTATCAAGTACTGTCAGAGTTTCTGTAACCATTTCCTTAGTCAGATAAACCGCAGACAGGTGAGCAATGGTCGGGATGTGCAGACCATTGCAGATGAAGTCCGCCAGACGCACCGTCGTTTCTTCGATATTGAACTTATTATTACTAGCTGTGACACTGATGAAATGAGGCGCCAGGTCCTGCATTTCCTTCAGGGCCACCATAATATTTTCATTGCCTACTGCTGGATTTGGAGGAAATACTTCAAAAGAGAGAGACGGGCTTTGGATAGACATGTTTTACAATTCCTTTCGATATTTACGAGAGTATGTGACAATCCCGCAAGTTATACTCTTCGAAAATCTCTTCAAACTTTGTCAACCTTCAACAATCTAGGAGATTGTTGAAGGTTGTGGATAGAAGTCGCAAAGCGACTGTCAAAGAAATTTGATTTTCATTGAGTATCAGAACCTTTGCAAGATTGTCAGTCTCTATTTTTTATTTCAAACCTTGGCGTGCTGCCTTGGCTGCCTCTACCAGGCGGACCAGGATGGCCTCGATGGTGTGGTCGATTTCCCCTTCATTCGGTACACGAGGAGAGTGGATATCGTAAACTCCAAGTCCCACTTCTGTCTGGAAGTTTTTGGCCTTGAGCTCATCCAGAATTTCCAGATTTGAGCGGCTAGCCTCAAAGGAGATGACATCCGCATCCATGTTATCAATGGCTGGGATGATATCGGTAAACTCTGAGTAGCACATGTGGGTATGGATCTGCGTATCCGGTGCAACGGTAGAGTGGACCAGACGGAAGGCCGGAATGGTCCAATCCAGATAATCCTCATACCAGTCGCTGCGGCGGAGCGGCAGCTTTTCACGCAGGGCGGCTTCATCGATTTGGATAATCTTAACGCCGGTAGCTTCCAGGTCCAGAACTTCGTCCTTAACGGCCAGGGCAATCTGCAGGGTAGAGTCCTTGATGGGAATATCTTCCCGTGGGAAGGACCAGTTGAGGATGGTTACAGGTCCCGTCAGCATTCCCTTAACCGGCTTGTCAGTCCGACTTTGAGCATAGCTGGACCATTTAACAGTAATCGGGTTGAGGCGGGTTACATCTCCCCAGATAATCGGCGGTTTTACCCCACGCATACCGTAGGACTGCACCCAGCCGTTCTTGGAGAAGAGATGGCCGGACAGGTTTTGACCGAAGTATTCTACCATGTCATTACGCTCAAATTCCCCGTGAACCAGAACATCAAAACCAACTTCTTCCTGCCACTTGATCCATTCGTCGATCTGCTCAGCTAGGAACTTGTCATAGTCTTTCTGGGACAGTTCTCCCTTACGAAAGGTTAGGCGCTTGGTCCGAACTTCCTTGGTCTGAGGGAAGGAACCGATGGTTGTCGTCGGCAGAACCGACAGTTTGAAGGCTTCTTCCTGGATGGCCTCGCGTTCTGCGAAGGCTGGCAGGCGGGTGTAGTCGGCATCGGTCAGACCGGCCAGGCGGGCCGCCAATTCAGCATTTCTACCGACACGCTCTGTCCCAAAGAGTTCCTTGTCGGCAGCCAGAGCTTCTGCTCCGCCGCCATTGCGGATGGCATCCAGATCCCGGATCTCATCCAGCTTTTCCACCGCAAAGGCAAAGTGCTTGAGGATGGCTTCTTCAAAGTCTTCATTGGCTGTGGTGAAAGGCACATGCAGCAGGGAGCAGGAGCTGGTCAGCACAAGCTTTTCAGCCGGAATCTGCTCCAGGACAGCTAGGCTCTTTTCATAATTATTGCGCCAGATATTCTTACCGTTGACAATCCCGGCATAGAGGGTCTTGTCGGCCGGGAAGCCGGACTTGACCAACTCCAGAGTTTTCTTGCCTTCAACGAAGTCCAGACCGATGGCATCAACCGGCAGTTCGATCAAATCGGAGTAGATATCCCGAACATCGCCGAAGTAGGTTTGGATTAGGACTTCCAGTCCTTTCTTGTCCGCCAGGATTTTCCTGTAGAGATCAAGGAAGAAGACCTTCTCTTCGGCAGACAGGTCCTTGACCAGAGCAGGCTCATCCAGCTGGATGCGGCCGGCACCAAGGTCGGCCAATTTGGCAAAGACTTCCTGATAGGTCTTGACCAGGGCATCCACAAACTGGGCAGGTTCTACCCCTTCTTCAAAGTCGGACAGCTGCAGGAGTGTGAAGGGACCTACCAGGACCGGACGGGTATCCAGACCTAGCTCCTTGGCTTCCGCAAATTCATCAAAGATCTTGCTGTCGGACAATTTAACCTGAGTATCCTTTTCAAACTTAGGCACAATGTAGTGGTAGTTGGTGTTGAACCATTTTTTCATCGGCAGGGCTCGAACATCCCCTTTTTCCCCTTGGTAACCGCGGGCCAGAGCAAAATAACGCTCCAGATCAGACAGGTCCAGGCCCTGAACAGAGGACGGCACTACGTTAAAGAGGAAGGCGACATCCAAAACATTATCATAGTGAGAAAAGTCGTTGGACGGTACTTCTGTAATCCCGTGCTCTTTGACGATATTCCAGTGCTTGGCGCGCAGGTCCTTGGCAGCAGTCAGGAGCTCTTGAGTTGAAATTTCATTCCTAAAGTATTTTTTAGCAGTGAATTTTAATTCTCGGAATTCTCTCAAACGCGGGAAGCCGATAATCGTAGTTGACATAGTCATCCTCCAAAATTTTTTGTCGACACTATCTTAACAGAAAATCTAAGCTCTGTATAATTGGAATTTCTAGGAATCTCATTATAGTTTTTAACTATAATGAGATTCCAAATATATATTAAACATTGATTTCATCGCATGTCGTTTAACATTTTATGATTTGATATAGTTTAAGGCTATGACAGCCGCATACATCAAAATTTTTGAAAATCCTTTTCTTGCTATTTTTGAAAATAGATGTTAGAATAGCAACATAATAAAAAGCAAAGAACATTTGGGGTGCTAAGGCTGAGATTATACCCATGGAACCTGATGCAGTTAATGCTGCCGCAGGGAAATGTATAAGAAAGACCAAACCGTTCTAATCATTTATGTGATTAGATTTTATTTTGTCGTGCTAAAACTCCTCATCTGCTTTGTTAGAAGGAGTTTTTTATGTTTGAAAAATGGAGTTTACGAGATGTTATCCTCTTAGCTCTTTTAGCTATTCTTTTCGGTGGGATTTTTGTCGGTTCAGGTTTTCTTTACAATATTTTGACAGCTATTTTAGCGCCAGCAGGTTTGGAGCCTTTCGCCAATGAAGTCTTGTTCGGACTTTGGTGCATGGCAGCTCCTATGTCAGCTATACTCATTCGCAAAACTGGTAGCGCCACGATTGGAGAAGTGCTTGCAGCCCTCGCAGAGGTACTATATGGTAGCCAATTTGGCATGAGCACCTTGATTTCTGGCTTCATACAAGGATTTGGTAGCGAACTTGGGTTTGCTGCGACCAGATACAAACGCTATGATTGGTTGTCACTTACTTACAGCGCAATTGGTACGACCCTTTTGAGCTTTGCCTATGAATATTTCAAGATTGGTTACTATGCTTTCAAACCTGAGTTTGTTTTAGCATTGTTTGTTGTTCGTTTTCTTTCGGTATTCTTCTTCTGTGCTGTTCTGGTTAAAATCATTATGAATCTTTACGACAAGATTAACCAAGCTGCTGGTAAATAAGATGAAACTAACATTAGAACACATTTATTTTAGAGATGTCTTTAAAGATTTAACCTTCGCCTTTGAAACAGGCAAAATGACACTCTTAATTGGCGATACCGGTGCTGGCAAATCAACCCTTTTTCGGATTTTAACGAATTTCAATGAACTAGACTTCTCTGGAGAGGTCAAACTAGGTGATACACTACTATCTCATTTACCTATTCATAAACGAGTCACCTACCTCAGCATGATGTTTCAAAATCCAAGCCGTCAATTCACCATGCCAACTCTCTATGAGGAATTGATTTTTACCTTAGAAAATCTCCAAACACCCTCTGACCAGATTGATGAAAAAATCCAGCATGCGATTGCACTTGGCAAAGTAGAGCACCTGCTTCATCGAGACTTTCTGACCTTATCTGGTGGAGAAAAGCAACAAGTCTCTCTGGCGGTTCTGTTGGCTATGGATTCGCAGATTATTCTATTGGACGAGCCCTTTGCTTCTGTCGATCAAGAAGCACGCAAGCGCTTGATTCATTTACTATCAGATTTGACAAAAATGGGGAAAATGGTGATTCTGTGCGACCACGACCGCAGTCTCTATGCGGACTGCGTTGACCACCTTGTTGAATTAAAAAATGGGGAACTTTTTGAACGAGATGTAGCTCTTTTAAAAAAGGAACTCCCAAGCTATCAGCTGGCATGCGAAAATACCCAGCGGAATCCTCTCTTACAATTACAGCACGTTTCCTGTCAATTTGACAAAAAAATACTTTTTACAATTGAGGACTTTACTTTTCAACAAGGTATTACAACTCTCATCGGAGCTAACGGTGTCGGCAAGTCCACTCTCTTTCGTGCTATTTTGCAATTGCAAAAATACAAAGGCAATATGAGTTATCAGGGGCAAAAACTCAAGAAAAGCAAACAATTGTACCGCCATATTACTGCCGTTGTTCAAGATGCTGAAAAGCAATTCATTCAGACGACCCCCGCAGAGGAATTAAACCTGCCCTCTCTTTCCAGTGAAAACCAAGCAAAGGTACAAGAAGCCCTGGATTTATTTGGCTTAGAGGACAAAATGGATTCTAGTCTTTTTCACTTGAGTGGTGGACAGAAAAAAATCATTCAATTATTGGCTATCTTGACCTTGGAAACTCCTGTCATACTCATGGATGAGCCCTTTACTGGCTTAGATAAAAAAGCCTGTGATTTTTTTGCTAATTGGATTAAGGAAAAAGCTGCACAACAGAGCTTTATTATCATTTCTCATCGTTTGGAGCCCTTGGACGGCATTAGTGATCATTTGGTAGAGCTGACGTCTCACGGGCTGACAGAGAGGAGAGCGCTATGAAAAAAGAAGAAACAAATGTCCTAGCACTCTTGCTCCTTCTCATTGTATTGACGCTAGAAATTTCCTTTGTCCGCTCAACATGGCTCAACTGCGCTATTGTCGCAGGAACACTTATCTACCTTACTTACCTTAGCAAATGGTGGGGCATTCTTTGGATGTTCCTTCTTCCATTGCTTCCAGCGTTGGCAAATTTCTGGGCTATCCAGCTTCACGGCGACAAAAATCAAGCGATTGTTCTTTTTACGCGCTCCTTTGCTTTAGCGGCTCTGGGAATGACCTTTTTATACGGCGTCAATCTCAATCAACTCTTGCGCTATGGACATCAAAAAGGGCTTCCGAGTCATTTTACCTACGGACTGCTCGTTGTCTTAAACGCCATTCCAGTCATTCAAAAAGAAATCCAAGCTGTTCGCGAAGCTAGTCTCTTGCGAGGTAAAACCTTACATTTCTGGTCGCCAATCTTTTATATCAAAGCAATTTTTATCGCTTTCAACTGGCGAGATTCCTATGTAGAAGCTATGTACGCCCACGGATTTGATGAGACTATCAAGCGAAGCTATTACCGACATTTAGAAACACCAAAAAGCACCACCCTTGCTTGCTTCTTGATTTTCCTCCTTATCAATTTGACTCTTTTGATCCCAAGATAGAACTCGACATAAAAAATACTGTGGAATTTCTCACAGTATTTTTTATGTCGAGTTCTTGCCAATCTTTCTACTCAATTTCCACACAAAAAGCATCCCAGCCCTGTAATTTATGGGTTTGAAGTATCTTAGTTACATCTGTGTTAGCAATCAAAACTTCCTTTACAGTATTTTCCAAGACAAAACTTTGCTCTTCATTTGAGAAGTTCATCACGATCAGATATTTCTTTGTTGTCGTTTCTCGTAAATAAGCAAACACCTTATCAGCCGTTTCAAGTAGTTTAAAATCTGCTGTCACCAACCAATCATTGTCTTTTCTCAATTGAATTAATTTTTGATAAGTATAAAAAATAGAATTTGAATCTTCCAGAGCTGCTTCTACATTGATCGTTGAATAGTTAGGATTGACAGCTAGCCAAGATTGACCGGTTGAAAAACCTGCCTGTTGATGGGCATTCCACTGCATGGGTGTGCGAGCATTGTCCCGCCCAATCGCGCGAATACTTGCCATAATATTATCCAGCGGTACCCCCTTTTCAAGGGCTTCACGAGCATAATTGAGAGATTCAATATCTTCCACTTCTTCCAAGGTCTTAAAGGGATAATTAGTCATACCAATTTCTTCTCCTTGATAAATGTAAGGAGTGCCACGCATCAGATGAAGTAAAATTGCCAAAGCCTTGGCTGACTTCTCGCGGTATTTCGTAGCATTTCCCCAGATAGAGACAACACGCGGAAGGTCATGATTATTCCAAAAGAGCGAATTCCAACCCTCTTCTACGCCTAGTTCATTTTGCCACTTAGCAAAAATCTCTTTGAGCTTAGGAACGTCCAATTCATCTGCCACATCCCATTTGGGTTGATTCGGTTTGTATTGAAGACCAATGTGTTCAAATTGGAACACCATGGATAATTCATGATTCTTTGGATCGGAATACTGCTTTGCAATTTCAGGAGTGGCACCCCAAGTTTCGCCAACTGTCAGTAAATCCTTCTCCCCAAATGTTGCACGGTTCATCTCCTGCAAGTAAGGGTGCAACATTGGTCCGTTATTGACAATTTTCTGGCCGGGTACTTTGCCAATCATGTCAATCACGTCCATACGAAAACCACCAATTCCCTTGTCAATCCAGAAATTCATCATCTTGTAGATTTTTTGACGTAGGGCTTCATTTTCCCAGTTGAGATCAGGTTGTTTTTTGCTAAAGAAGTGCAGGTAATATTGTCCAGCTTTTTCATCATATTGCCAAGCAGAGCCACCAAAAATAGAGTCCAAGTCATTCGGCTCATCTCGCCAGATGTAATAATTGCGCTCCAGGCTATCTGGATTTTCACGCGCCTCTACAAACCAAGCATGCTCATCAGAAGTATGATTGACCACCAAGTCCATGATAATTTTAATATCGCGCTTCTGCCCTTCCGCAATCAAGTTCTCCATATCTTCCATAGATCCGAAAATATCCGCAATTGCTTCATAGTCCGCAATATCATAGCCATTATCATCCATCGGACTCTTGTAAACCGGAGAAAGCCAAATAGCAGTAATCCCAAGTTTCTTCAAGTAATCCAATTTACTTGTAATTCCTTTTAAATCACCAATTCCATCTCCATTACTATCCATAAAACTCTTTGGATAAATCTGATAAATCACGGCATCATGCCACCATTTTCTTTGCATTATGCATCTCACTTTCATCTTTTTCACCTTCCATACTATATAATCTTTCACTTCTTTGCAAGCGTTTGCGTTGAATTTTAATTTCTTTTTGGTATGTAAAAATTTTGACTCTGTCAATTTTAGAAATATTTGAGAATTGCTTGAGACTTATTTGACAAGCATTTTGTATACTAAATAGCGAAAAAAGGGGAACTCTACGATAGAAAAAATGGAGGTCACGTTATGGAAACTGTTGTAAATGTGAAACACATCAGCAAGAGATTTGGACAACAACTCGCTTTGAATGATGTCAGTCTCACCGTGAAGCAAGGAGAAATTTACGGGCTAATTGGGAAAAATGGAGCTGGTAAGACAACGCTTATCAAAGTGATTACCCAGTTGATTCAGCCCAATAGCGGTACGGTCGCTCTCTTTGGCTCTTCTAATAAATCCGAATGGACGCACGCTCTCAAACGAGTTGGTTCTGTCATTGAAGCACCCGCTGCTTACAATCACTTGACGGCTTATGAAAACTTAAACTATTGCTGCAAGATACGGCATATCCCAAATGCGGACAAGGTTATCCGAGAAACTCTCTCTTACGTCGGACTAACCAATACTGGCAAGAAAAAATTCCGAGACTTTTCTCTTGGAATGAAACAGCGCTTGGGCATTGCTATTGCTCTTCTGTCAAAACCAGATTTGATAATTTTGGATGAACCGATTAACGGGCTTGACCCTGTCGGAATCAAAGAATTCCGCCAGTTGGTGCAACGTCTCAATGAAGAATTAAATATGACCTTCATCATTTCCAGTCATATTTTAAGTGAACTATACTTGGTCGCTACAAAATTCGGCATCATTGAAAATGGTCATCTCATCAAAGAAATTACGAAAGCAGAATTTGAAGAGCAAAATGAAGATTATATCGTTTTGAAAACAAATAATCTTGCTGAAGCAAGCAAAATTCTTCACGATCAACTAGGTTACCGCCTCAAAGTTGTAAACGCAACAGACGAGCTGCATATTTTCACTCACTCACACGAAATTAACAAGATTATTCAAGAGCTAGGAAAGGCGAATATTACTATCAATGAAATCTACTATGCTCGCCAAGATTTAGAAAAATACTTTACAGATTTAGTAGAATAGAGGGAGGTTTATCATGTTTCATACTATTCAAGCAGACTTTTATCGTCTTTTCCGTTCAAAAGGTTTTTGGATTACAGAAACCCTTTTTATCACCACGCTCTTATTAGGTGTGTTCTATGGTGTCATAGGCAATGTCGGGGTCCATACAGATACAAAAGCTTTAGAAAAACTGGGCGACAACGGAGGCTGGACTGGTTTTGAGGCTATCACCAAAACTTCTGATAATTTTAGTAATACCATTATTTTTACTATTATCCTTGTTGTTTTATTGATTGGAATTGATCTCACTCAGAAATTATATAAAAATTCTATCACTAGTGGTATCTCACGGACAGAATTCTATTTGTCTAAGTTCTTTGTTCTGGCAAGTCTCATCGTACTCCAATTGATTCTAACCTATTCCTCATTTATTCCTGCTACACTCATCAATGGTATTGGAACCGCACCCAAACATTTCCTTTCTAATTTTCTCATTACGATAGGGGTTCAATTTATTTGTACGCTTGCTTGGGTTAGTCTTATTTCTTTCGTACTGTATGCTACAAATTCTATTATAGCTGCTATTTTCACCTATTTTGTCGGCGCTTCCCTGCTAGGTTTGCCAACTGCCTTTTACCCAGATATTGACTGGTTAAAATACTTGAACATGCAATTCTATTTTGACATGGTTTCTAAACAGGATATGGTCTTCAAAACCATAACCATCGCTCTTCTCATCACACTTCTTTTTGCATTTAGTGGTTTGCAAGTGTTTAAAAGAAAAGATTTATAACAAAAGAAAACAGCTAGTCAAATGATTAGCTGTTTTTCTGTATAAAATATTCACAAACGGATAAGCAATCCAAACCATTCTCCTTCAGTTTTCATGGTTAAATCACCGCCAAGAATATCTACCAGTTGTTGAGTGATATAAAGTCCTAAACCAGAGGATTCTTCCATGTTAGAGAGATTTTCAGAATAAAAGCGATTGGTTAATTTTTCCAAATGCTGAATTGGTTGACTGACAATATTTTTTACACTTAAAAGAATAGCCGCATCTTTTCGGATTAAAGATAGCTGGGCAGTTTCCTTTCCATGCTTGAGGACATTGCTCAACATATTTTGGACAATCCGCTCTAAAATTTCTGGATCTGACTTTATTACTAACCCCTCCTGCAAATTTACTTGCAATTCAATTCCTTGCTTTTGAAAGGCATCATAAAAAGGAAGCATTTGCTTTGCAATCAGCTTGGAAATATCTATTTGTCGAAATTGTGGTCGAACAGCACCTTCCATAAGACGACGGTATTCCATGAGCGCTTCTAAACGATTGGAAACAACGGACAGATTGGTCGCAATTTTCAACAGCTGTTCATTTTCTTCTTTTCCCTTTATAAGCTTTTGGGTATAGCCACTAGCAATGGTCAAGGGTGTGCGAATATCATGAGCAATATTGCTAATCGCCATATCTAAGGTTTTCTTTTCCTGACGAGCTATAAAACGTGTCTGCTCTACTTCTTGAAAGAGCTTTTCAACTTCATTTGCCAACTCAACAATCGTTTGGCTGTGGTTTTGAGGTGCCAAACGAATTTCACTGCTTGTTTTTCGTTTTTCTCGAATCTGTGCCGCCAGATTTCTCACTGCCAAATGATAACGTAACAGCAAAATTCCAAGCAGACTGATGAACATAATTAGTATAACATCAAGCATTCTCAGCCCTCCTTGAGCCGTACACCTAATCCCCAAATTGTTTCTATATATTCTTCCGAATCATCTACTTGTGCCAATTTCTTACGAAGATTGCTGAGATGAGTGTTGAGCGTGTTGTCTCCCGGCAAATATGCCTCTTCCCAAATCAACTCAAACAGTTCTTCCTTTGTGTAAATTTTCTTCGGATGATGAAGCAAGGTTTGAAGTATCTGATACTCTTTCTTGCCTAAACGAACCCGTTTCTCGCCATTGACTACTTCAAATGTTTCTGATGAAAGACGGATATTTTTTATCCCTTGAATTTCCGTCGCTTGCTTTTGTGAAAGATGATTGCGCAGCTGCACCGTCACACGCGCAAAAACCTCGTCTAGATCGAACGGTTTGACAATATAATCATTAGCGCCGTCCAACAGATACTGACTAACCAGCGATTTCTCACCCAAAGCTGTCAGCATGACCACTGGAATCTGACTGTTTTTGCGAATTTCTGCCAAGACCTGATCACCGTTTTTCCCTGGCAGCATAATGTCCAGCAATACCAAATCAATTGCTTCCTGCGCAAAAAGCAGCAACCCTTCCGTTCCAGAATAAGCCGAGAAAACTCTGTGCTCAGTTTCAAATAAATCTTTTAAAATGTCATGAATATCGTTGTTATCTTCGATGATTAAAATAGTAGCCATATTATATCCATTTCCAGTAAAATCTCTTATCCATAGTGTAACAAGGAAAAAGACGGAAGTCAACGGAAAGCAAAAAAAGAGAGTGGGATGACGAAATCAAGTTTCTACGAAGCTACTGATTTCTGCCCCACTCTCACCGAATTATTGAAATAAGAGAGCCGATTAAAATGATTTTAAATTTTGTCTCACGCCCCAATTGCTCTATTTCACACTTGCCCCGTTAGTCGCAATGACTTCCTTATACCAATTGAACGATTTTTTCTTGGAACGTTTAAGTGTGCCCTTCCCATCGTTATCCCGGTCTACATAGATGAAGCCATAGCGTTTTTTCATCTCACCGGTTCCAGCGGAAACGAGGTCAATACAGCCCCAAGTGGTGTATCCTAGAAGTTCTACACCGTCTACATTAATCGCATCGCGCATAGCCTTGATATGGGCTGCTAGATAGTCAATACGGTAGTCATCTTCGACATAGCCATTTTCATCTGGCGTATCAACTGCTCCCAGCCCGTTTTCCACGATAAACATCGGCTTTTGATAGCGATCCCAGATGACGTTAAGGGTAATTCGCAAGCCCAGCGGATCAATCTGCCAGCCCCACTCAGAAGATTTTAGGTAAGGATTCTTAAGCGAGGCAAAGATATTTCCGGCAGTTTTTTCATTGACCTTTGGATCACCAGAAGCCACACGGCTAGAATAATAAGAGAAGGAAATAAAATCCACCGTATAGGTCTTGAGCAAGTCTAGGTCTTCTTTTGTCATTTCAACCTCAATACCCAAACGCTCCCATTTCTTCTTGGCATAGTTTGGATATTCTCCTCTGGATTGGACATCGATGAAGAAATAGCTTTCCCGATCTTCCTGCAAAGCTGCCCAGTAATCTGCCGGATTGGCTGTATTTGGATAATACTGACCAGCTGCCAGCATGCAGCCAACCTTGTTTTCAGGATCAATCTCATGAGCCAACTTGGTCGCAATAGCTGAGGCTACCAATTCATGATGAGCTGCTTGGTATTTGACCTGCTCTTCATTTTCCCCTTCTTCAAAGTAAAGTCCTGCTCCCATAAAAGGCGCATGGAGAATCATGTTGATTTCATTGAAAGTCAGCCAGTATTTGACTAGCCCCTTGTAGCGGGTAAAAAGAGTGCGGCAGAGGCGCTCGTAAAATTCCAGCATTTTGCGGCTGCGCCAGCCCCCGTATTCCTCAATCAAGTGCATAGGACAGTCAAAGTGGGTGATAGTCACCAAGGGCTCAATGCCATACTTGTGGCATTCCTTAAAGAGGTCTTCGTAAAATTTCAAGCCTGCTTCATTGGGCTCCAGCTCATCTCCTTTTGGAAAAATCCGAGACCATGCGATAGAGAGTCGATAAGTCTTAAAGCCCATTTCGCCAAAAAGCGCAATATCTTCTTTAAAATGATGATACATATCAATGGACTCTTTTGCCGGATAGAAATAGCCTTCCTCAAAGTCAAACATCTTTTTCTTACCAGCAATAATCGGGAAACGATCCGCACCAATCGGCACCACATCGACATTTGCAAGGCCTCTACCATCAACATCATAGGCCCCTTCACATTGGTTGGCAGCGGTCGCTCCGCCCCATAAAAATCCATCTGGAAAAGTCAATTTTTCTGTCATTTTTTCCTCCTTATAATATAAAACGTTTTCTACATTTTATATTATAACAAACAAATAAGAAATTTTCTTATAAAAAACTGTCAAATAGTGATACTATTCTATTTTCCAAGTACATTAATGACTTTTGCTAACTTTTGTCATTTAGAACTGAACATTTTTATTAAAATCGGATATCTGACTTCATTTCTCTATCGCTTAGCATAACAAAACTCCCTTTGAAACGCCAAAGAGAGTTGGATGATAATTTATCCATTTTAGTACAATTTCAAATCCCGTGGGTCTATTGGGAAAGTTGGATTATAAGGATTATGACGAAGTTTGAAGTGTTTTACTTCTTCAATCGTTTGAGTACCAGATAATTGCATCACTGTTTTTAATTCATCATTGATATGCTCAAAGACTTGGCGGACACCAACACTACCACCAAGAGCTAGACCATAAATCACAGGTCGTCCAATGGCCACTAAATCTGCCCCAGAAGCGAGTGCCTTAAAGATATGCTGACCACGACGGACACCTGAATCAAAAACAATTGGTACACGTTTATCAACTGTTTCAGCCACTTCTTGCAATGAATCAAATGCTGTCGGACCGCCGTCAATTTTCCGTCCACCGTGGTTGGTCACCCAAATACCAGAAGCACCGGCATCAAGCGAGCGCTCTACATCTTCACGACATTGTGGACCCTTGACATAGACAGGAAGGTCTGAGTAAGACCCGATAAATTCCACATCACGAGGGGATAATTTTTGCTTAGCTGATTTGTAAACGAAGTCCATTGTCTTGCCTGCACCATCAGGAAGCCACTTCTCCTTGTACATTCGCCAGCTTATGATCCGCTACCGGAGCTAGAATAATTGGAGACGATAGTTTATCTCCGTCAAATTCAATCTCTGTACTTGGATTTTCCACATTGCGAAGCGTATGAGGTACGATTAGCTTATGGTTAAAGGCACGAATATTTTCCCGCAGAGTAAAAGTATCTTCGGCTCCACTTGCAATATAGCCAAATGCAGCTTTGGGAATGACCTTCTGAGCCATGGGCTCTAAATCATAAGTGTTAATGAAATCAACTGGACCTTCAGCACTACTAGTTTGGTAAGACATAATGTTTCCTCCTATCTAATGCATATCTGCAGAGAAAGTCAGATTGAACTTTCGAGAAGCAAACGCTTTCATTTTTTCGAAACAAAAAATTCAATCAGTCTATCTAACAGATCAGAATAATAAGAATTTGTATAAAATTTATACCAATTTAATAAAGTGAAACAGCTTCTACAATTTATAGTAGAGTTAGAGAGGGATGCCCTCCCGCTCTAACTACTATAGACAGTGGTAAATTAAGATAAGCTGTGGATCACGTTATGGCTTGACACCATATTCTTTGAAATAAGCTGTAATAGGTCGCAGCTCTTGCCCATCATAAGCCGCAAAGAATTCTTCTGGACTCATTTGACCATGTGTTTCTTGATAACCAGTAGAAATTTTTTCTACAAAGTCACCATCAACAATATCCAATTCCAACTCTTCCACAGGGATACCACATTTGTCTGTGATTTTAGCATCAATCAAAACAGGCTTTCCAGATTTTGAAACTTCAAGTGCGCGGTCAAATGCAGCTGGCAATTCCTCTAAAGTTTTAACTGTTATTCCCTCTACTCCCATTCCTTCTGCGACTTTCGCAAAATCTACTTCGTAGAGATCTACGCCTGAAAAGTTCATGACCAAATCTTCCTGTTCAGACTTGATAAAGTTGAGTGAATTATTAGAAGTGATAATATTGATAATTGGCAACTGGTATTTGACTTGGGTCGTCAGATCTTGCATGACCATTGAAAACGCACCATCTCCAGCAATATTGAAAACTTGACGATTTGGAAAACCAAATTGACCTGCGATAGAAGCTGGTAAGCCATACCCCATCGTAGCAAAGAGAGCTGAAATTGTCCATTTCTTCTCTGATGTAAAGTTTAAGAAGCGGAAGCTATTGATAATATTGTCCCCAACATCAATACCATAGACAGCATTGGCATCTGAAATGTGGTTGATTTCGCGATAAACTTGCTCAAACTCTAGTGGTCCGTCTGCTTTTTGCATTAAACGTTCCAGATAAGCTTTCCAATCTTTCATAGCTGCCACACTTGCTTGATAAAATGGTTGTGGAGCGACTGCTTCACTACGTTCCAAGGCTTTTTTCAGAAAACTTCCAGAATCTGATAAAATTCCTAAATCCAAGTAGTGATGACGACCAAAATTAGCAGCATCAATATCAATAGAAACAAACTTAAAATCATGAGAACGATAAACTAAGTTGGCAAATGGGAAGTTTGTCCCAAGAGCAATCACCAGATCAGCTGCCGCAAAAGCTTCATCACCAACCTTAGAGGCGGCACGATTCAATGTTCCTAAGTTGGCTTCAAAGTCATCTGGAATTTTGCCCTTAGCCAGACCCGCTACAGCAATCGGAATTTACAATTTTTGAGACAGTTCTATCAATTTTTTGCATCAATTGCTCTACCCCCCAAGCTTTATGGATTCCTTTTTGCAAAATGTCAATCGCTCCATAGCCGCTTGTGACTGCATTTAATGTGTCTGCAAAATCCTGATTGAGCTGTCGAGTAGCCTGAACTGCTACTTGCTCGTTTACCACCATACTCATTTTCAGAACTTGCGGAAAATCGTCTGGACGTAATGTTTCGACAAAGTTTATCTTTCGGTAAAATTCTTGCGCCATTTCTGCTGTCATGACTTTTTCAATCATAGGGAAAATCGTTCCCGTTTTGACAAAAGCGCCATTTTCAGCTGTGACAACGAGGTGCACATCACGTTCTCTCCCTTCAAAGTAAGACAAGACCTGTGCCACTAGGTCTTGAGACCAACATGTCCCCAGCAGTACCTCGTTTTTATCAAAAATCCGCGCACCATTTGCAACAATCAAGGTCACGCGCTCCAACAAATCACCAAATAACAAGTGCATTCGGTGAATTTCGTTGCCCGTTGCCACCACAAACCGAATCTCCCGCTTGTCCAGCTCATCCAATATATTTTTCAACCGACTTCGATCGAATTCCCCTTTTTCATCTAAGAGCGTGCCGTCCATATCGGTCACAACCATCTTAATTGTCATGTTATCACCTCTAACAATCATCCATTTCAAATTCAAATCTCGTCGTTCATTTATTTCATGATGACAACTATCCTTTTGCTATTTCTGTAATTTTGCTCGGATAATACAGTACAGGATTGGCTACATTTACATCCTATTTCAAAAGGATTATAGCACATTTAAAAAATAGTAAATAAACCTTTTTCTTCTATTTTATCAAAAAGAGGGGTGAAAAAGAAACAATTGTATTCAAGCAAGGATTGGTCGTTTTAGATATAGTTTTAAGCTATATCCCTTCCTCTAAATTAACTATTTTTCAAAAGTGCTTAGCTTGTGTACAATAAAAAGTAAGAAATTTAGAAAGAGGCTTTTGACATGACACAATCAAAATTTCAACTTGTTGGCTCTCTTCTTCGCCCAGCCAATCTCCTTGCCTACAAAAATAAAATCGAACATCGTGATGATATTCACTATCCATTTTACGACAGTTTTCCCGGCTATCTTGAAACAGAGACAGCAGCGATAAAAAAAGTGATTGCTGATGAAAAGGCAAACGATATTGATATTCTGACAGACGGCGAATACTCGAAATCAATGTGGCACTTAGACTTTGTTTGGGGTCTTAAAGGCATTGAGCGCTACATTGCTGACCATGGTTACACTTTCCAAGACCATGATGGCGGACAGTACGAGACCCGCAAAGACATTGGTATCCGTATCACTGAACCTCTTTCAGGGAAGAATCATCATTTCTTAGACATTTACAAATTGCTCAAGGAAGAAGCTGGTAATACGCAAACCAAATTAACCATTTGGGGTCCTGCTCATGCTTACACAGAACTGGCTATCTTTGATGGGCTAGCTGGCGATGATCAAGTTTACAAAACAAATGAAGAATTAAAGGCCAGTCTCATCAAGGCTTACAAAGAATTCTTGACAGAATATAAAGAAGCTGGCGGTGAAATTATCCAGTTTGACGACTGCCTCTGGGAACTTTTTGACGAATCAAATCCTGCTTCATTTTTTGCCGATGGCAATGCTGCGCTGGCTGATTTAGCTGATGAATTCATTGCAATCAATAACGAAGTGGCTGATTATGGACATCAATTAGGACTGAAAGTTTGGACACACAACTGCCGCGGAAATTATGAAAGCCGTTCGGCATCAGGCGGAACTTATGAAGCCATTGCGGAAAAATTCTTACGTGATCAACACTATGACCGCTTTTTCTTAGAATGGGACAGTGATGTATCTGGTGATTTGAAGGCTCTTGCTTCTCTTAAAGATAAAGATGCCGAAGTTGTTCTTGGACTTCTTTCTAGTAAGACAACTGATCTAGATGATGAAGAACGTGTACTTCGTTTATTAGAACAAGCCAGCACTATCCTTCCTAAGGATCGTCTCCTGCTGTCACATCAATGCGGTTTTGCTTCCTGCGATTCAGGCAATGAACTAGCTATTCCACAACAATGGGCCAAAATCAAACAAGGTCAAGAAATCGCTAAAAAGTTTTGGGATTAAGTTGTACGTGACGACATCTTATGACTGTTTAGTAAATCCTTATAAAACGCTAGACAAACTTCTTTTTGAGGTTTGTCTTTTTAACTTTCAAAAATAAATACGACTGAAAAAAAGTAAAATCAAAATGATTTCTCTATTTGGCAAATTTTTAAGGTAAAAACAACAGAGAGCGGCACTTGGACATTTTCCTCCTGATATCTATGTTACAACTTTCAGTTCATTTGTTTAACACGAAAAAGGAGGTTGGGACAAAAGTTCCCAGCCTCATGTATTTTATCGTTTAGCTTGCAAAATGCAGTGGTTGGTTGTTATCCGCTAAACCTTCCTTTCGGGTCATGATTTCCAATCTTGCTCCTTCGTCAAAGCTGAGGAAGTAAGATTGAAAACCTGTTTTCTGATTATAGTAAAGCTGGTTACTTTTTGCCTCAAAATACGTTTCAAAGAAGCGTTTAGCCCCTTCTAAATCTCGAACATAAAGGGCTGTATGTTCAATCTTCATAGAGTTTTTCTCCGTTCGTTGCAATAACTTCTTTATACCAATCAAATGATTTTTTCTTGTAGCGATCCAAAGACCCTGTTCCATCGTCGTTGCGGTCAACATAGATAAATCCGTAACGCTTGCTCATCTGAGCTGTTGAAGCAGACACGAGGTCAATACAGCCCCAAGTGGTATAGCCCCAGAGCTCAACACCATCTTCAATCGCTTCGCCGACCTGTTGCAAATGTTGTTTAAGATAATCAATACGATAATCATCTTCAACAGTTGGACCATTAGGGCCATCCACCAAGACATCTTTAGCACCGAGACCATTTTCTACGATAAAGAGCGGCAATTGGTAGCGGTCATAGAAAGCATTGAGGACCAGACGCAGACCGATTGGGTCAACTTGCCACCCCCATTCTGAAGCAGTTAGATAAGGGTTTTGCAGACCACCTAGAACATTTCCACGACCAGAAGAATAACTTTCTGGATCATGAGCTTGAACCACACTCATATAATAAGAGAAGGAGATGAAGTCCACGGTATGTTCTGCCATCAATTTCTTATCACCCGGCGCAAATTGAATCTCAATTCCATTTTCCTTGAAGAAACGGTTCATATATGCTGGGTATTTTCCACGCACATGAATATCTGAAAAGAGATAGTTTTGATTTTCAAACTCACGGGCAGCCAGTACGTCCTCTGGTTTTGGCGTCATCGGATAAGCCGGCATGGCCAGTACCATACAACCAATCTTAAAGTTTGGATTGATTTCATGCCCAATCTTCGTTGCAAGAGCTGATGCCACTAGTTCGTGATGAACTGCTTGATAAAGATCTTGCTTGGACAATTCTTCTACGGGTGTTGCAATCCCTCCGCTCATAAATGGCGCATGAAGAACGGAGTTGATTTCATTAAAGGTCAACCAATATTTCACCTTGTCTTTGTAGCGAGTAAAGACAGTGCGAACATAGCGCTCATAAAAACCAATCAAATCACGATTTGCCCAACCATTGTACTTGCGTGCCAAGTGTAGCGGTGTTTCATAGTGCGACAAAGTCACTAAAGGCTCAATACCATATTTTGCCAATTCATCAAAGAGATCATCATAAAACTTTAGACCTGCTTCATTTGGCTCCGTTTCATCACCATTTGGGAAAATCCGTGACCATGCAATGGAAGTACGATAGACCTTGAAGCCCATTTCTGCAAAAAGGGCAATGTCTTCTTTGTAACGATGATAAAAGTCAATCCCTTCTAATTTAAGATTGTCTAGTGTTGGCTCATCTGTAATCAAAGGATTGAGATCACCTGCTTTAGCTGGCATGCCGCCTTTTGGTGTCACATCTTGAACTGAAAGACCTTTCCCGTCCACATTGTAAGCTCCTTCGTATTGATTGGCAGCTGTTGCACCGCCCCAAAGAAAATCTGCTGGAAATTTACTCATGACTTTTACCTCTTTTATTTTTTACTTAATTATATTATAATCTTAGACAAGAGTATTTTCTAACACAATTCTCTTATAAATTGGTATTATTCTACGAAAGAGGCAACACTTATGGATCTGAGAACATTACACAAAGATATCGTTTACAAAACTCAAGGCACTCCTTATTCTCTCACACGAACCATTACAAAAAACGGTCAGCCGGACATTCTCTTTCATTGGCATACGGATGTTGAACTGGTTTATGTTCATGAGGGAACTGCGCAGTTTCACATTGATTATGATTACTTTAATAGTGAAGCAGGTGATATTATCCTCATTCGTCCCAATGCTCTTCACTCCATTCACCCGATTGAAAATCGTCGCCACTATATGGATGCAATCAACTTTCATTTAGACTTAATGGGCTATTCTGCGATGGATCAAGCTAGTATTGAATATTTGCAGCCGCTTTATAATGGTCAGCTGGATTTTGTTCGTGTCATCAAGCCCAATCAGCCAGCCTATGCAGACATTCGGCAGTGTCTACTTGATGCCATGAAAACAGGCTATTATCGTACAGAGTATTTTGAATTTCAGCTCAAAGCCCAGCTCAACCAACTCTTTTTTCTCTTATTTGAAAATGGCTATGTGATTTCAAAAGAGCAATCCTTAGAAGGCTATCGCAAGGAAGAAAAAATCCGTACCATCATTGACTATATCGGTAGTCATTATCAAGAGGAACTCACGATTGATCAGCTTGCTCAAATTTGTGGTTACAGCGATACCCATTTCATGAATTTCTTTAAGAAACATCTTGGGGTATCTTGCATGGAATACGTGATTCAATTTCGCTTGCGAAAAGCGGCTGAACTCTTGCAACACTCTACCTTGCCCGTCCTAGAAATTGCTACACAGTCTGGCTTTAACAATCTCTCCAACTTCAATCGTCAGTTTAAAAAGTATTACCAAATAACTCCTAGTCAATATCGGAAAAAATAACAAGGAGGCATTCAATGAAAGATACTATCTGGTTGTTTCCGCTGCTATTCATTTTTCATGATTTAGAAGAAACTATTTTTGTATAACGCTGTTTAATGTAATCAAAAAAACGCCTGCATTTCAAGGCGTTTTTTGATTATTATTTTTATATCGTTTTACGTCATTTTACAATTTTTTTGGGCGGTTTTTGGGTTTTAAAAAATATAAGTTGATTTCCACTCACGAAGTGCATTATCAATACTTTTCTTCGATTTTTTTAAAAAAAATTTAAAAAAGTGTTTACATAATATTTAGATTATGATATACTTATTTTGTAAGGTTGATAAAGACCTTATAGAATATCTGAAAGGAGGAAAGATATGAAACTTTCTGAAATCGCTGTAATGATAGCAGCTGTTGGTTCGCTCTTGAGTGGCACAGCTAGCATGATTATAGCGTTAAAGAAAGAGCCAAAAGAACGCAAGCCACGCAAAGCAAAGCGGTTCAAGTAGGCTCTAATGGTAGCTGAGGGCGCAAGCCCTCCCGCTACTGTTAGTATAACATATCTGATAAAAAGATGAAAGTTATATTAGTATTTATCTTCTTTATAATTTCGCTTCTTGGTTTTATTTACGTAAACCAAAATAAAAATAAGAAAGGTTGAACATGACAGAAGAAAAAGAGAAACGCAAAGGTTACGCAACCAAAGAGCAGCAAGCTGCTGCCAATCGTCGCTGGGCTGAAAAAAATAAAGAGCATAAGAACTATTTAAGCAGACGTTCGAACGCTCGCGGGTTTATTAGAAATCTCGCTACAAAAGAAGATTTAGTAGAACTTTTTCAGCTTATCGAAAAAAAATTATAAAAAAAGTGTTGGCATAATATTTAGATTATGTTATACTATAATCAGAAAGTTGATAGAACAACTTTTACAAAATAAAAACCCCTAGCTTTTTTGCTAGGGTTTACTTGTTTTATTTAAAAAGAGATTTCAGCCATGCAACAAATGGTCAACACTCCAAACAGAGAGCCAAATTTGACCGCTTGCTGCAAGTGTAACGTGTCGCCAATAGTAACCACCAGAGCCGTAAGCTCCCTCACCGTCAGAGACAATTTTATTAGGGTTTATGACAAAATAGCTACCTACTTTTGTCACTTGGTCTGCTAACAAATTGCCGTTTCCGTCCACAAGGTCAATGTCTTCGCAGGCAATACCGTTCTGCGTCCAGTCAAATTCGGCTGGCGCAAGGTAGTTACAACGTACTTGCCAAATGCCGTTGACAAACTGCAAGTCGTTGACTTGATAAACCTTTAACTTATTGCTTGTTTGTGGTTGAGCTGGTGCAGGCGCTGGGGTTTGCCCACTCGCCCCCTCACGAAAAACAATTTCGCGGGGGCGACCATTGAGTTCCCAGATTTGGTTGTAGTCGTTTTCGGTCACGCCATCATATCCGTAATTGCAATGGATTGCTGTAGTCGGACTTGTCATAATCATAACGTGACCAAATGCACCAAGCGAACTAGAGCCGTCACGAGGTCCCCAAATAACGACATCTCCACGTTGGGCTTCAAATTCGCCGTCTACACCGTCAAAGATTTTACCATAACCAATTGTAGGGAGGGCTTGTTGTAAGCTCTCTGTGTTATTATTAAGACTCAATCCTAACGCCTGACTAACGGCCGAGCTACAGTCATACTCGATACGTCCGTCTCCGTCTGCATCATTCCCGTAACGGTCGCCCATGTCATAGTGTGCGGGAATTGCTTGCAATCTACGCATTTCTGCAATACTTGATTCAATTCTACTCATGCCTATTCTCCTTTTGTTTCTGCATTTTCGTTTTGTGCGTTTTGATATTTATTGCTAGATATACCTAATACAGCGCCCGCAAATGTAGTCAGCAAGGCGATTGTGCCTGTAATCGCTGTTGTATCAAATTTATACAAAGCACCAAGTCCAGTAATAAACGTGATAGCTGCTGGCGCTACGACTGTCACAACTTTCTTAGCAATATCATATTGTTTGTTTGTCAAATTCATTATTTTTCTCCTTTTTCTTTTAAATATTTTTTGAGTGCTTCAAAAAATTCTTTAAAAAGCGCTGTGTCAATGCCTAACTTTTCAAAGTTCTCCAAAATGGACTTCATTTCGAAAAATAGGTAGCCGAGATATAAGACTTGTAATGTCCCTAACCCAATGCCTTCTGGTAGTAGGACAGAGAGTGGAATACAAAAAGCAAGTAAGGCAATGCTAGAGATTTTCCGCAGAATCCCGTTGATTCCCTCCTTGCTCTTAAATTCAATTTTGGGATTGATTTTGGCGGCTAATGTGCCAGTTAAAAAATCAATCACCATAGCGCCCATGATAAGAGTCAATGTAAATGCAATCAGCTTGTCTTGCGTATCTACAAAGCCTCTTAGCGCGTGAGACCATTCAAAATTTACAAATGACATAAATTCCCTCCTCTCTACTCAATTTTAGGCATGACGATTGTCAATACGCCCTTTTGTAGCATATCTACGATTGTTTGGCTTTGATAAGTGTACCCTTCGCTTTGCTGCATTTGGAATTTAAAGATAGTAGCAGTACCTTGTGCCCATTTTGGATTAGTATCAAATGGATAAGGCATAGACACAATGTCGTTATTAAAATAATGTTTATCTTTTATTAACGGCTTGATAAATGCTGCTACTTTGCTATAAGTTGGAGCTGGCATACCTCCGCTTTGTCCGATAGCAAGAGCAATTAAGACTTCTGTGACGGCTGACACAGATTCTAATAGCTGCTTATTTTCAGTTGCTGCTTGTTCTGCTTTACTAGCAGTTTCTTTATTCTTCTGCAGTTGTTCGTCAACTTGGTTAAATTTATCATTCTCTGCTTTTTTTGGGAAGTTCTCTTGATAGATTTGTTCCAAAGCTAGTTTAAAGAGCTCTCCACTCTCTTTGCTAACAAAATCCGGGTCAAAGAATGCTGGGTAGATAACACCCTCCGAATTGCCTAAAACAACTCGTGTTTTGTAAGGTTCTCCACCTTTGTAGTCAAGCGATTTGCTTAAAAATTCTAGTTTCATAATTTCCTCTTTCTACGCAGTTCTGCGCCAGCGATAAAGTGTAACGTAGGGTTGTAAGTTATTGTGCGGTCGGTTTCCACCTGCCCGCCCCGTTTCCATTCCTTGGTCGTAGGCTTTACTAGATCCGTCAGAACTCCAGTCTCTACGTATCGAGTCGTTGCCGTTGTTAGCCGAAACATATTGTCTGTGGCTGTGTGACGGCATTTCGTCAATTGTCAAAGTGTGAGTTTTCTCGCCGCCTGTCTTATTAGCTGTGTTAAAGTCTGCGTCTGCCTCATCAACGCCAACTAGCACCCTGCCGTTACCAAAACGTTCCCAAACACCACCCATAAATGTCGTGGGATTAGTTGGCGCGGTGGACTGGTAGATAGAGCCAATAGGATAAAAATTGTCGATTCCTTCCACAACCCAAGGTGTCCAGTTGCCAGTCTGATAATGTCTATAACGATACCAGACTTTACCCCCATTCCTATGGGTAAAACGTTGAGTCGCTTCTTTTTCCGATACGTTACCTATCTTAAATGTTTCTAAGACACCCCAGTCATTGTTTGGTGTATCCTTATTCGTCCAAGCGTCACCACCTTCGATAAGGTCGTTCGTGCTAACGTTACCAGACCGTTCAATACAATGCCGCAAGAACCCGTCAATATATGTGTTTCCCTTGACGTCAAGCGCTCCACGCTCTCGTATTTTACCAACACCAATGCCATATCTATCATAAGACAACACCACTTGCTCGGTCGCAACATTAACCGCGAACTCACTACTTGTGAACTTGTCTTCTAATATACCCAGTACAGTCCAAGAGCTGTTAGCGGCATACTCGCCTTGTAAATTAGCGTTTGAATTGACTAGACTAGATACAGTCGTCCATGTGCCACCCGCTGAGCCTGTGTCAACCTTATAATCATTCGAGCCAAATTTGGCAACTTTAAATGTTAACTGCATTTGGTTTTTTTGCACACCGTTTACGGTTAGCGGGGCGACTTTAGCATTGCGCGTAATTGTTAAAGTGCTAGATTGCACGCCCGAACGTGCAGCAGATATGTTCAGAATTGGTGCGAAGTATTCTAGAATGTTGACCGTTCTCTCAATCGTGTTACTAGTACGTCCTCGGCTATCGGTCACGCTAGCTCTAATTGTCACGTTCCCCGAATAATTCATAATTCCCAAGCTACCACCCTGCGTTGTCGTAGACTGGTTCTTGCCGACAATTTCTGCGTAATAACCTGTAATCGTTGAGCCGTAAGCGCCTGTCATTTGCCCAAAATTGACCTTAATATTAGACAAAATTTGAATAAAGGCTTGCTCGCCCGGCACAACGCTAGCTGCTGCTGTGTTAGTGTCGGTTAGAGTAAAGCCTGTCAAAGTTGGCTTGATATTATCTGGTACAGATAGCGTAACCGGTTGAGTATTCCTGCCAATTTCGATTCCGCCACTATATGTGATATAGGTTAACGTGCCATAACCACTACTGGCATTTGGAATTTCGTTACACATAGACATTTCGGGCGTCCACGTAAACGATGTGTCTATGTTATCGCCTGCAATCTTTTTGTCATAAGTTCCGAATTTGACCCAAATAGAATGTTTAAAGACATCGCTATGTCGGGAAATATTGAGCGCGATAGGTTGCCCTATAACGCCATTAGCAGGCGAACCCGTGCTGGCTCTTGCGATATTGGCTAAAGGCACATAAATACCTGCCGCCCCCCAACCATAATTACCTTGATTTATATCAAGTCTAGCAGTTATATAAACAGATTTTGTGCCATCCGGGTTGTGAGGCACTTGAAAATCTTCTGCATAAATTCCTTTTGTTTGGCCTTGTGATATGCTAGCATCAATTGATACCTGCTTAGATGCACCTCCTACATTTATGGTTAAAGTTTTTCCTCCGGCGCCCCACAAAGCAGCATATCCGTTAGCAATCAATCGAACTTGCACATTAACTATTGAGTAGTTACCTTCAACAATTTGCTTGTTCCATCCTGACACAATTTCTATTTGTAAATTGTGTCCGTAAGCTCCACTAAATGTTGCTCTTGCCATTAAATACCTCCTACATATCTAATTACGTTCATGTCAAGATTTAAATGATACTGCTCTTCTCTAAAACGACCGATTTGAATTGATTTAGAGAAAATACCATTTTCGATAAATAGTGTTCCTTGCGATATATACATAACTTCTGTACCTGCCGAAAATATCGAAAATCTATTATTACTCATTTTTGCACAGGTATTTCCGTTCTGTTCACCAAAGATAATACCTTCGTTCCCGACTTGAAAATATTTATCAAGAAAGTTCCAGCGCTCTGCTAATTCCTTTAAATTTCTAATATTTTCAACCAGTCGTTGATTAAGGGAGATCAAATCTTTTTCCGACTTCGCCTTGTCTTTGTTGTTTTGCAGTGTGTAGCTCTTGTACTCCGCGATTGCCTTATTTAAGGTACCAAGACTGGCTTTGGCTTCCAGTTCAGCCCGCATAATGCTGTTTTTTTCATTTAAAGCATTTATTTGCTCTTGAGTTAAAACACCATCAGCTTTTGAGTTGATGTTCTGTTCGATTTCTTTGAGCTTCTCTTCGTCTATCGCTCCCTTATCACCTTTTGGTACAACAATAGACTTATTATCGCTAAAGGTGACTTTCACCCCGTCCGCTTGCTTTTCAGCCTTAGTAACCGTAATAGACTTACCGTCTGAGCCTTTCACGCCGTCATTGACGTTAGTAAAAGTAACTTGTGTACTGGCGACTTCCTGATTATCTACCCAAGCGCATATTGTCAAAACAAGCTTGTCTGAAACATCTGACCCACGCACAATGTATGACGGGCTTGTTGATTTGATAACCCCATCAACGACATAGCGCCAGCCACAATCAATAGTCTTGTTCCCTTTGGTTAAAATCGGGCTAACCACTGATTGGCCTTTGTTGTTTTTAAAAGTAACGCCAGTATCCGTTGCGATTGTCACAACGTAGGGCTGTGCGTCATCGACCATTTGTTTCAACCGCTCTTGGATTCCTTGCGACAACTCGCTTTCGAGTTGCACGACGTTTGAAAAGGTTAGCTGGTTATTTTTGGGATTTGAAAAAGATATGACCTGTTCTATCACGCGTGCGCTTAAGTTAAGTCCGCCCACAAAATTCTTATCGTGTATCATCACGGTATCGCCCAAATTTACCGCTGAAATATCCAGCCAATTGGAAAAGGCGTTAATCGTATAAGTAACGATTGGATAAGCGTACTTTTTTAGCGTTCTAAAAGCGTATGCGACAAGTTCGTTGACGTTCGTGTATTCAGTCTGAAAATCCTTGCGTGTCCATTGGTCTACCCCATTTTTGCGTGTATGAGAGGGATAATCAACCATAGATAACGGAGCATAGACCATAACGTTACCTTTGCGGGTGTAGAACTCCTCTACCCCGTTTTTGTTTTTATCAGACCGTTCTATATCTTTGATAGTAAGCCCGTCTGCTCCAGTAAATTTTCCAGCATTAAAAAGTTGGGTCTTATCAATGACACGCTGTACGCCCTTTATGTTCTTGCCATAATGTAGCGATATGTCACTTCTGATTTTCCCAACTCCTTGATGATTGTCATCATGCGCCTTATAGACGTTTAAAACTAGTTTGTTAAAACTATAATCATCATTTAGCTTTGTTACAAACTCAAATTCTGCGTCAAATTTATTCAGCAGGCTTCGCAAGCGTTCGAGCTTGGTTTCTTGACTCTCAAAAGTCAAAGTCAGCTTTGCATCTGATACCTCGTTAATTCCCAGTTCCAACTCTGCGAAGTAAAACTCCATTTGCTTAAAATACCACTCAAAAGATTGAGCAGATGTCGAAGTAAATGGATTTGCGTATTCATTTTGTAATTCTAGGTTTAGACTGTTACACGACAACTGGATAATAAAATCATCTTCTGTTATCGTCATCACATAAAACAGATAATCTTTTCCCTCGTAACGAAAATGAAAATACGCCTTTTCGTTGATGTATTGGCAATAATCTTGTAATTCTCCGCTAATATACTTATTGACAGTAAAATCAAAGGTAGAAGCGCCCTCCGCAAGATAGCGATGCCAAGTATCACCGAAAAAACTAGGCGTGTATGGATTGCCATTTTTAATCACGCCAACGTTTTGAAAATCTTTATCTAAAATTGTGATTTGCATTATAGCAGGCACTCCTTCCATAGAATTTCAATTGATGGTGGCTTCTTCACCCAGTCAGAAAAGTATAAATCTAGTTCTGATTTGCCTTTAGGAATTGAGAAAAATTCAGAACCAGTCACTAAGTCTCGGTTGGATACCAGACCATCTGTTGAAATTTGACCCTTACCAAAATCAATTTCTACTGTCGAACCCATAGGAAAACGATTAGGAATATCCCTAATCGCACTTACAAAGTCTTTACGATAATAAATTTGGTCTAGATATAGATGTGTTATCTGTCCTTTATTTCCCAAAGCTCCGATACAGACATGGATTTTAGTTGTTTTTTTGCCCTTAATTTCCGGGACGTGGAATTGTGGGTATGAACCCCACCAATAAACTTGCACCATGTCGTCACGTCGCAGCAAATCAGACCACCCCCGCGTTGCGTCAAATGGATTGTGATAAATGCTGTCGGTGATTTGAAAATTATGTGACGCGGGGTCTATAATGCGATAACCGCCTTTTCCGTTGCTGGCAAGGAAGTTATATTCACAGTCTAAGCCCGTTTTTCGCTTAAAGGTTTCAACACCATATAAAAACTCTCCGTTTTCGCCGGTGAATGAAATTTTCATGAAACCAACCTGACTTGCTAGACCCGCCCAAACAATTTGACGCCACCACAAATACTCATTGAGTGCGCCTTTCTCACCGTTACTATCAGTCGGAATTTCCCAAGTAATAGAACCAGCGTTGCCACCGGCTGTCTGTGCGTGATTTCCGCTTAAAGCAATATGTGGACGCCCCCACGCTCTATCAATGCCGAGCGCACTATTTAATTTCTGGCTAGTGTCATTAAAGATACCAACGTTCTTTTGCGCTTTATTAAAACCATCTTCAATTGAGTTGCGATAATCAAACAGAATTTCACTTTTCTTATAAGCTTCTGTGTCTGCTTCTGCGCGCTTGCCAAGTTCTAGCGTACCATTAGCATTTACGACGCCGATATAACCATTCTCGGAATTGTGCTTGATACGGATAATCGGGTAAGCGTCAAGACTTCCATCATTCTGTAGCGTGATTTTGTAGTGACTGTTCCCGTCTGCGGTCACTATTCCCTTAGCTCCTGCAGGGTTGCTATCTAGCACCCGTGCAAAAGTCTTGGATTCCGCATAACCGCTAGGAACGGCAAAGGTTAACACACCAGTTGCTACACCGGTATTATAATCTTCTGTCAGTGTTTGATTCCCGTCTGGCACTGCATACCAAACCTTGTTAGGTTCGTCTGCAAAAATCAATTCAACTGGTTTTGTGACGCTTAAAAGGTGCGCCATTTGTTCGCGCACCTTCGCAAAACGTCTGCTCCAGCCATTGATTTTATATTCAATGCTGATTGTTTTAACTTGAAGTGAGTTGTAGAGGAAATTCTGCCCCGGCTGTCCCACTATCGCATCTTGATAGGTGTTAGACCAACCCGTTCCGACATTGCGAGTAATAGCTGTAAAGCCATCTACTAGTTCGGATAAATCCTTTCCGCCAAAAGTTACTGATAATGTCAAATGCGATTTCCTCTCTTTCTACCTAAAGTTTCTTGCCTGCGATTGTATATCGTCTGTGCATTTTCTAAATACGGCATAAACTCACGGGCAAAGCTATTCCCGTCAACCATTGCCTGAGCGACAACTGGCTGACCTTGACCGAGCAACAACTTACTCAACAAATCAATAACTTGGTCGAGTTTGTTTGACAGCTCGGAAAGCCCCGTAGTTTCGTTTCTGTGCGTGTCAAATTGTTCTGTGGGGGATTCACCCACAAACTGCCCTACGACACGTTGTAAGAGTCTCCAAGCACGCCCACGCTTAGCTGCGTCCATTGGTATAATGTATTCTGGTTGGTTGCCCTCTGCGACTTCGTAAAGACCGTGTTTTGTAACCAAGCCGCCATTGGCATAACCATAGCTTGCCACACGATGGAAGGCAGCGTCAGATGTACCGTATCTATGTTTGATGTAGTTAATAGCAGCCAGCAAGTTGTCGTAACCATTGCGAATGTTGCGGTGCCCTGCAAATGCGTATGTGTCAAAGGTAGGTTGGATAGTCTGCATAAGACCGATTGACGGATGACCCGCTAGAGCGTTACTATCCCAGTTGTTTTGGACAGTAGGGTCGCCATTTGATTCACGCCTGATGGTTGCTAAAATCTTACTAACACGATAGCTAGTAGCTGCGATTCCGTTTGCTTCCAGCGCACGTTCTACAAACGGGCGCCAACGTTCAACACCCGAACCGCCGGGGTTTCCTGCCTGTGCTCCTCCGTCACTTGCTGCGCCTTCTTCTAGTGGCGCTAGCCATTTCTTAATCCAATCAAACATACCGCCGGTTTGCTTCTTAATGTGCATTTGCAGCGGACTATTCTTGTCTTTCAGAGTCTTTTCGTCTCCACTAGACCCTGCTTTAACACCGAAGTCAAGGAAGGTAGAAACCGCTGAAATAGGACGGTTTCTGTATTGGTGATAGCTGTGATTACCCATCCAGTTATACTCCTCGCCGTCCATAGTATCGCCATGAACTGCTGTAATAAAGTCAACGTGGTTACTTGAGATAGGGCCACCCGTATAGACACCAACCGAACCCGGTTTTGGTCTGCTTAAATGCGGCACTCTTGCAGCACCCCATTGATTCCCGTTGCCTAATCCACTAAATAGCGAGGGGTTAACCCCCAAGTTAGCCAAACGAGAAGCCACAAAGGATACACACTCTTTGAAGAAGTAGCCCCACGGGTCAGCTCCGCTATCTGCCACTCTGTTTTTAAAGCGGTAGTCATCACCTACTGCACCCATAGCAATACTGCCCTCATTAGAAGCGCTCTTTGCCATACTCCAAAGTTCTTTCCACCATGTTTTTGCTCCGTTGACTGCCGACTTAAACAACATACTTCCGAAGTTGTCAAACATGCCGACCATGCCCTTTGAGCTTGGATTGAATTTCTTTTCTAAAGTTTTGGCTGGATTGAGAACCGCTTCGCCAATAAACGAGAGCATTTTGACGAATTTCTCGACACCGTTCTTTAAGCCGTCCCAAACATTGCCTGCAACTTTTGCGACGCTTCCGCCAAAGTTCGTGACACCTTTCCAAAGATTGCTCCAGAATCCTGTGCCTTTGGCAAATGCTTTTTGGTTTTGCATAGCCATTAGTAAAGCTGTTTCGGAAGCGTTTAGGACTTCTGCGCCAGCAGGAAGAAACATCTTAGTATTGCGGCCGGGTACGATAAAGTGATTACCGTTTGGCATGATAACCATTTCTTTATTGCCTGTTTCTGGGCTGTCATTGCCGTCGTTTAGCAAAGCTAAAGTCGGTTGTGTGATTGGGTTTCGCTGCTCACTAAACAAACCGGTACCACTCGCAAACTTTTTGACGTGTGGTATTTTGCCGATTGTCTGTTTAGGCCCGCCAAAATCATGTATTAGGCTGTTAATACCATCAATCCCAGTATTTGGAATGTCAATCAAATGATTGATTCCATCACGCGCAAGGTCTTTCATGCCTTGCCAAAGCTTATCAAAGCCTTTTTTAATGCCGTCCCAAGTCTCTTGGAACTTTTGGCCGATGTTAGCCAGATTGTCAAATAACGTTCCTTTAAGGTCTTTTCCAAACTTCTTCTCAGAAGCCTTGTTCATTTTATCCCAAGTAGACCCTAAGAAATCTTTAGCTCCGTTCCAATGCTTGCTCCAAGCTCTACCGATTTTCTTTGAGGTGTTTCCGATAGATTTTGCGACTTGATTGTACTTCTTCGAGATGCCTTTCTTGATTCCGTCAAAAGTTTTTCCAATAAATTTGCCTGTACTGCCAAAGAATTTTTTGAAATTCTTGTAAAGACTTTTCGCACCGTTGACTAAGCCTTTAATAAACTTTCTAAAAGGTTTACTATGCTTATACATTAAAGCAAACCCGAGTACAAAAGGATTTGCAAAAATCAATACTTTGCCAACTGTTTTGCCAAAGTTTACTACTGCTTTTCCTGCGTCACCTAAAAATTTGCCAACCTTTGCTACGCCGTTTATAAACATAGCACCGACTTTCGCAATGCCGTTTTTAACCGCTTTTACCAGACCGTCACAAAAGCCTTTGAACTTTTTATTATGCTTGTATAACAAAGCAAAACCGCCGGCAAGAGGATTGACAATTAAAAGTAATAGCTCTTTCCAGTCGTTTTTAAAAAAGTTAACAATGCCTTTAAATGCTTTTTTAGCGCTGCTTGCTATCCCGTTACAAAAATCTCTAAACTTTTTATTATGCTTATAAAGCAAAGTGAACCCAGCGACAAGAGCGGTAACTCCGACAATAATCGCACCAACAGGATTTGTGGCAACCGCAGCTTTAATAGCCGTCATAGAAGCTACAAATGTATCTTTAGCGCTTGAAAAGTTTTTGAAACCTCTTGCTAAATCACTAGCTTTTTTAGTAGCGTCCCAAACATTACCTGCCAAACCTACAATGCCCTTAGCAAGACTAGTAACGCCTTTTACTGTCTTGTTTGCTACAAAGTAAAACGCAAAAGCTTTACCGACTGCGACAATTTCTTTTTTGTGCTTGCCTAACTCTTGCATGGCGCTAGCTACACTTTTAAGCGGGGCTTTGGCTTTCTGGCTATGCCCAGTCATTTTGTTAATAGCGCTTGATATGCCAGTTACTATCGACTTAAAGCCCTCCCAAACACCGAGACCGAATAGTTTGGCAATCTCAATCGTGCTGTTGATAATGCCTGATACATCTTTTTGATGTGCGGTTACATAGTCTAATAAGCTAATCGCTCTTTTAGCTAGATTGCCGATTCCCTCGCCTAACTTCGTAACTGCATTTTGTACAGCCGGATTTTGTAATACTTTAGCCAGCTGACTAAGTCCAGTCGAAGCCACCTTAACAAGTGGCTTGGCTAAAGCTTTCTTTGTATCAGCCCAAGCAAGGGTGATTTGTTTCTTAGCACCCTCTGCGGTATTTGCGTAGCTTTCTGCGTTCTTGTCATAATCTCCAGCAGCTTTTTTCAAAAACTCGTTAAACTGTTGCGAGGTCATCTTGCCAGAATTTAACAAATCTGAAAAAGCTTGCTCGGACAATCCAGACGCTTTTTGCAAAGCTTGATTAAGACCGGGTGCTTGCTTCTCTAGCTTGTTTAGAGATGTAGCTGTGACTGTTCCTGATGCTTCAATCTTGCCTAACCCGCTAGCAAACGCTTCTGCTCTCTCTTGTGAGAGTTTAAGCTGGTCGGATAGACTACCAACCCCTTTTGCAAGTTCCGCTGCTTCATCTACATTGTGAGTGATTCCGTGAAATTTCAGAATCAGTTCACCAGCTGCACCACCAGAAAGATTAGTATTGTATTTTAAGTCTTTGACAACAGAGTTGATTCGCTTAATCTCATTTTCTGCAAAGCCCAAATTTTGCCAGCGCTCAGCCGTCTTAGATGCAGCTTCTGCGGCAGCATAGCCCTCTTTAGCTAAACTGATAACTTTAGAGGTGATGTTTGAGATACCGTTAGCGATTAGATTCCCGGTTACAAAGTCTTTGACACGACTACCGATTTTACTTGTTTTCTGCGCTTCATTGTTAAATTTCTTGACAGAATCCCGCATGCGTGTCCAAATAGTCGGATTGAGCTTCTCCATTTCTTCGCGGGCAGCTTTCATCTTGGTTTTTGAACCTGCTAAAGCTGTCGCTGTCTCATTAACTCTTATCTTTTGCTTGCGGTAGGCTTCGCTAGTTGCGCCTGCTTTATTTTTGATTTTCTCAAGCTCGTCAACTTGCGATTTGTATTGCTTACTTAGATTTTCAGTAGCTTCTTTGAGATTTTTAGCTTTTTCTTGAGCTGCTTGTCGCTTTTTGCCCTCAGCTTCCAACCGTTTCACATAGCTGTCTGACAGCTCGTTCATCTTCTTGTAGTCTGTCTGCAAGCCTGCCAAACCGCTGGAATAGTATTCCATGGACTGTTTAGCCTTGTCCTGTTGCGCTTGCATGCTAGACAATTTAGTTGTTGCTTGGTCAATTTGTTGTTGGTATTTAAGGTATTGCTCAGCCGTTTGCTGAGTATTGCCTTTCAATTCTGACTGTTTCTGCTTCAAAACGTCAATTTTCGCTTGTTGCGCTTGGATAGCTTCGCCTAAACCTTTATACTTCGTTTCTGCTGCTTGCGTATAGTCTCCAACCGCTTTTAATTGTGCCTCTTGGGCTTTCCACGCGTTTGTTGCGTGAGAAACAACGTTTGTCAAACTCTTAACACTCTCTGACGCTCTGACAAGGTCTAAAGCTATTTCTGTTGACATGGTCGCTTGTACTTTTACCAATTGTTTTTCCTCCTTTCCTACAAGAATGACATAGGGTCTACTACCCTATCTTGCGGCTCTTTCGCTGATAAAATTTCGTTGAGCCTATAATAATCTGCGTCTTCGTATTCGTCTATCGTCCAACCTAGATTGATTAAAGCTTGTTTCTCTGCTAAATCTAAGTCTTGGATAATATTTTCCAACTCAAAGGCACGTTTGCCCCAGCTTATTCTTTTGGGTTTTCTGCGTTTTCCTTTTGGATTTCTTCCCACTGCTCGTCTGTTAAGCCCATCAAGCGGCTAGACAAGTAGTTAGCAATTTCTTGTGTGCGTGTTGTGTCCAAATCTTCCAAGACTTCCATTTGCTCGTCATCTAGGTTTAAGATAACGCGCAAGAATGCAAGCGTCGCAGTGATAACCGCAATATTTGCTTTAAATTGTTCTGTTGCCGGTGCGTCTTCGTCAATGTCAGAGATTTTAGCAATTTCAAGCTGAAATTCGTTCATGCGGCGAATGTTGCGGTTGGAAGTTAAGACAACAAAAGACTTTTTGCCTAACTCTTTGATTTTGATGTTTTTGATTTCCATTTTTTTACCTCAATCATAAAAATAAAAGCTAAGCAGTTGTTACGCTGCCTAGCCTAGAGCATTACTTAGCCAAGATGAGATTCAGAACCTGCCGCAGCTGTGTAACCGCCGAATACTTCTTTTAGCATGTTTTCCTTGCTAAAGTTAGAAGTGCCCGAATAATAGATTTTGTGTGTTTCGTCTCCAAACGCTTGCGTTGTCAAAGCGTTGTATGTCATGTTGTCATCTTGACGAGTTTGTGCAGTATCTGTATCTGTACCTACGTTTTGAGTGGTTTCTTGGAAGATTCCATCTCCAAAACCGAAGAATACAGAATGCTTGCGGTCAAGTGTTTGCGATTCAATCAGAACCGCAACGTGTGGTTTAAAACCTTGATACACATATCCACCCTTGCCGTCTGACTTATAGCCTTTAACTTTTTGTTTAACGTCAAAAGCAAGGTTGTTGAAGTCAAATGCAATTTGTGGCGCACCGGGCGCTGTGTACACGTCTTGCACTTTGTTGTTGCCGGGAACTTTGGTAACAGAACCCTCTAAGTTAGTGATATTTGCAGTTTTAGACCCCCACATCTTGTCATCAATTTCGATGATTCCAGATTCGGAAAGTCCCTCTGCTCCCTTAATTAATTTTTGGTTATCGTCGACAAGCGCCAACGTAACCATTTTTAAACCAACAATTGCCATGTATTGATTTCTCCTTTTTAATTTAAGATTTTATTTTGTGTAACATAAAAGACCGCCGTCATCTGCTTTGTGTCGGGGTCTACTGTATGTTCTCGTATATCTGCTATCGACCAATGATTGTCTTTAAACAATTTCAATAGTCGTAGTTCAAATTGTTCAATGTCAAAGTCTATATCCAGCTTGTAAAAAATCTGGATTTCAACTTGTCGATTTGTTGCATAAAAGCTGTTATTACCTGTCAAATCAAGCGACGTATTGACATCTGTTATCAAAATAAGCGTATCGCCTACATTGTCAACGACTTCTTGCGGCAGGTTGCTAGTGTAGACCTGCTGTACTTCGCTAAAATGTTCATCATCTATCAGCTTTTTCGCTTCCAAAGTTGCAAGCATACTCTATCACCCTTTCCTTTTGATAATTTTGTCATATTCAGCCTTTTCAGCAAGCAAGACTGCTTCTTTCACCTCGTCAGAATTTTGCAGATTCATTACGAAGTGGTCTGCGGTATATTTCTTTGTTCCGTCGTTCAGACGCCTAGCGTTATTTGCGTGATAAAAGCTATCCCAACCTGCAGTTGATTTCCCAGTCTCTCGACCGTCCACATCTTTTGCTTGCACTATAACATGGTCTGCCATGTGCCCATATACAGGGTCTTTATGACTAGAATAGTGCTTTTTGCGCGTTTCTTCTTCCAGACGGTCTCTAAATACCTCTGCTCCTGCTTTGGTGATTTTAGCCTGTTCTTTGGGGGTCAAATTCACTATATTCTCAACCTGCTTTAGCCAGCTTTCGAGTTCTGTTACCATGTCTGCCATATCAACCGCCTACTTTCTTCTTAGCACGCAAAGTCAGAAAGTCATACTTACCAAAGCCGGTTGATTCGTCCGGGCTGATTGTTACTATGTCATACTTTGTCCCTCGAATCTCGACTTGTAGTTTTTCTGTAACTTTGGGATTGTGTCGAATACAGATATTAACTGTATCATCTAATCCACTTTGTTTTGCTAGATAAGTTTGATTTTGAGTGCGTCTGACTGGTCGATAATGTAGCGTAAATAACTCTGCGAATTTTGGGATATTCACTCCGGCGGCGTTCGGGACAGATTTCACCGCCCCGAATTTCGCTGTTTGTTTAAATTCGGAGGGTAGATACTTCTTACTCATCTTCACCCTCCATAAACACATCATAAAGACCTCTTAATTGCCCGATAATGGCATTAGAAGTCAAATTGATAGGATAGGCTTGGGCGTCAGAAAGGCTCAAACGATATGTATAGTATGAGCTAGCTACTGCGATTACCGCCACATCTAACAAAGACACGACAATTTTTCGAGCGTAAAAATTTCCTGACTTGTCCTCGCCTACCGCTGTCTTGATTGAGTGTTCAGCTGCCGCAAGATAGCCCTCGATGAGTTCTTTTTCTTCTTCCACATCATCTAAGTTCATAGCTTTCTTAAATCGTTCTACCGTGACGCTCATGAGCTACCTCCTATTCTTTTGATTTGATGTTAGCTTCTTGGTCTGCGATTGTCTTAAATGACGCTGCCACAAATGCTTCGCTATCAGTTGTTACAACGTCGAAGCGGTCAATGACACGGATTTTAGTTTGGTCTAAGCTAAACGCGTCTCCAGCTACGTTTGACGCTTCGATAGACATGTGTTCACGGTCAAACAAAGTTACCGCTTGTTTCAAATCGCCAAAATAAAGAGGATGAGCGCCTGCGTTGTCAGCGAGCCAACGGTCAGCAATTTCAATTACTTGTTTACCCTCAAGCAAATAGCGTTCTGGTTGTGTTGGGTCGCGTTGTAGTAAGTAGTCGCCCATTGCATTTTTAACTTTTGCAAGAGTAGCCAAGCCGCTTGTATTTGTCATGAAGAATGATGTGGAGCGGATAGCAGGGTCAACGCCTTTCAAAGCAAGGTCTTTGATGTCGTCAAACTTAGTGATGTTTGGTTTACTTGGTAGTGCTGCGATTTTTTCCAAAATTGCTTTGTTACGAGTAACAACAACTTTCTTAGCGACCCATTGATTCAACCAAGCCAAGATGTTTTCGACGGTATCTTTCAAAAGGCTATTAGTAGCTGTTAGCATACCTGCATAGCGTTTGATAGCGTATTTGATAAGAGCCAATTTAGGCGCGTCAATATCAGTAATAGCTGTATTTTCGTCATCTAAATTAGCTAGGGCTGTAATGTCAGACCATTTCTCATAAACGCGAGAGCCTGATGTCGTTGAAACAGATTCTACTGTTACATACTCTTGCAACGAGTTGTATTGACGAACCAACGCATGGATTGCAGTTTGAATATCTTTTGGAATTGTTAAACCTGCATTAGTTCCGTCATCTTCCTTAGAACCAACTGCAGCGTTCCGATAAGTACCGTTCAAAAGATTCTTAAAGTCTTTGATAAAGACATTTTTTGCTGTTTCTTCGTTTTCGTTCAAAGGTTTCACGTCTTCGTCTTTCATGTTAACAACAGCTTGCGCTTGCGCTTCTACGAGTTGGTCTTTCAAAGCGTCACGACGTACTTTTGCAGTATCACGTTTGTTTTTTAGTTCCTCAAACGCTTCGGCTGTAAAGCTATCATCATTCAAAGCGTTATTGATTTGCTCGTTGAGGTCTTCGACTTTGTGTCCTGCCTCAATCCAGAGAGCGTTTAAAGTGTTAATATCCATAAAATAATTCTCCTTATTTTTGTAATAAAATAGCCAGCTTCTTCTCTTTCAATAAGTTCTTAGGCTGACTTGGTTGTTTATTCAGTTTTTCTTTAGCAATCAAATTTTTAAATTTATTGATTGCTGCCTTACTCGGTAAAGCGTGCATAGCATTTTCAAATGTCGGCTCGTCATCAGATTCATTAAACATGATTTCGTCCGCAAAGCCTTTATCAACTGCGACTTTGGCGTTCATCCAAGTTTCGTTCGACATCATCTGTAAGATGTCTGTCTGGCTTAAACCTGTCTTCAGCTCGTAAGCCGCCGCGATTGATTCATCAATGCTATTCAGCACTCCGGATTCGTGCTCCAAGTCGTCCGAATTTCCAACGGTCGAGACTAGCGCTTTATGTATCATCATCTGGCTTGTTGGTGACATTCGCACCGTATTTCCAGCCATAGCAATGACGCTTGCTGCGCTGGCAGCTAAGCCTTGCACATTTACTACAATGTTCTTCTTGCTATCTTTTAGCATAGTGTAAATTTCGCTAGCTGCGAAAACATCTCCGCCGTTTGACGCAATATTTAGCGTGATTTCGTCGTCTTCGTCATTTGCGATAGCTCGCTGAACTTTGCTCGGATACGTGCTAGACATACCGAGCCATTCGTAAAACTCGCCCACGTCGTTTGATACAACGTCGCTTTTAATGTCAATTACCCCCATTTTCCTCACCCCCTTTCAATACTTGATTAGGGTTGCTAGGCTCTGGCAGATTTTGTGGTAGAATCTCCGCTTGCTGGAGCATGTATAACCCTTGATTTTGTGCGACGGTTCCATTTTTGACAAGCTCGTTGATACGCTTGATGTATGTCGAGCCGGTCGGGTCAACTGCTGGGAATAAATCCGTGTCAATATCATCTCCGAGTTTATAAATTAACTCGCTGACAAATGGACGAATATAGCGACTGACTGCATTAGCATACATTCCAGATATCATCTCGATTGATGATTGCTGGTCTCCTTGACCGCCTAAATAGCTATCAGGTATTCCGTACACTTTCGCAAATTGCTTGCTTGTCCAATCGGTTTGGCTTAGCAGCTGCGCTACGTTTGATTTGATTTCAAGCGGTTTAAAATCTTCTAAGTCATCCAACACTAACGGGCCGCCTTGCATTTGTCGCATAGCTTGCCTTGACCGCGCCATCTTAGTCTTCATATCCAACAAACCGCCGCCTTTAATTGTTAGAATACCGTTAGCGTTCAAGGCGTTTTTCAGCGAACTCATGGTTAACTTGTCGCTAGCTTTTTGGATATTCATTTCACGGCTTAGTGCAGCTAACGGGCTAATTCCAGTCTTGCCGCCGTCAACAGACAACAATCTAAAATGCAAAACGTCGCTTTGTGGCACGTAGAGTTTTGTTGCGATTTTTGGGTCTTCAAACGAGATATTATAATAAAGCCCGTTCTCGTACTCAAAACGATTAACCGTAACTTGCGACGGCTTGATAAACTCCCATTTCACGTCGCGCCCGTTTTCGTTGCGCCAGCGGTAAGCAAATGCTTCTCCACCCAGCAGCAATTGAGCAAAGATAGACTGGTAGAATCCGTGCCTACTTGCGTTCACGCTTGGATTATCTAAAATCCCTTGTGTCTGCTTCTTCTTCGCTGTCAATTTGACTGTTGCTAAGTCGCTAGATAACTGATTGATGACCGCGAATAAATCGGAGTTTTTTAACGCGGCTTTAGCCGAGACCCACTCTTTGCCCGTCAGATTGGCCTGCAGGAATTCATAGTCTTCTGTGTTAAAAATTTGTTGACTAGGTGGACTTTCTGTCGCTTGATTTGTAAAATTAAATACTGGCAAATATATTCACCTCCTCTCTAGCTATCGTTTCGATTGGCTACTATCTCGGATAATAAACCAGTCAAAATAAACGTAATAGTTAAGCAGATGCCAAACGCTAACCAACCGACAAAATACATTGTCACATTGATTGTTATAGCCGCTGCTAAAAACATAATCACATCAAAAAAAGCCCATAAAAGGCTGAAAAATTGTTTAAAAATATTCATTTTAGTAAAATTCTTCCTCCAAAAGCCCGCTTTCCGGGTTATTAAGCCAGTCTAAAACCGCTTGTGGGCTCATGTGCTCCACTTGATAAGTTTTATCATTTGCTAAGCCATAATCTTCATAGTGGTACATAGCTTGATACATTCCGTCAATCAAAGCGTCTACAACGTCCACTTTTAAGGTCGATTTCATTTTGTCAACCTGTATCCCGATGTTGTCCTCTTTGATAACTGCGTTAATCAATGCTTTTTCCATGATTTTATCGTCTAAGCGAGTAACTGAGCCTTCGACAAATATTTTCTGTAAGAATTTAGTCGGGTCTTTCAGCTCGCTTGTTCGCTGTCGAATTGGCATAAGCGGAAAACTGGTATTTAATTCAAGGGCTTTGATGACTTTAGTAACCCCCATAGCGTCATAGCCAAAAAAAATAACATCAAGCTGATGTTCTTCAACATAGTTGATAATCCATTCATAGACTTCGTCTTCGTTTATTAGTCCTTGTGGGTGGCTTGTAATCGTACAATAGCCCTCTTTCTCCAATTCACGATAATTTAAGCCGTCTTGCTTCTCTTTGGCTTCAATGCTGCCAGCTGTTTTCCACGGAATAAAGCTATGCTGTTCTATATGCCACTTCTCCTCGCCGCTGTACGGATAAACAAATGCTATAGCTGTATTATCACTAAACAGCGAGTAGTCGACACCAATATACACACGCCGATTATTCCTTGGGAAATCATCAACAACTGCTTTTTCTATGTCTTCCAAATCCAAAAAACTATTAGAATCAGCATTTAACCAGCAATTCATGTTCTTAACTTGGAAATCCGCTAAATTGCTACTAAGAAGGTCGCTGTCTCGTTTATCCATTAAGCCTTTCAAAAGATTGTCGTGTTCACTTTCTAAATCTAAAAGCGGATTGCTTTTAGCCCATGTTTCAGGCCGGAAGACTTCATCAAGGTTGTCTTGTGACCACACCAAGCAAAGATACGTGTCTGCATCTCGCTTATAATCTTCTTCCATAGCTTGTTGTAACATTTTTTGGTCTCGGTGGAATGGCACGTTGGGTTTTGGATAAGAAGTTGATATTTGTACAAATTGCCTATTGGACACTTTTACTTGCCCAGAAACAATCTTAGAAACCGCATCCCTTGTTTCAATTTCTCCGATTTCGTCAAAAATAGCCGTGGTAAAGTGAAAACTATCGTACTGGCCAGATTCTGCAGAAATCGCTCTTAGAATATTGTTATTGGCTTTCATAACAACTTGGTCGCTATGCAATCCAAGAATAGTCTCGTTAGCTAAACTCTTGAAAGGTTCGTTCTGGATTATCTGCTTCATCATTGATTTGATGTAACCAAGCAATTTATTCGTTTGTTTGAAGTTGATTGATGCAACCAGATAGTCCTGATTGGAAAGTCCAAGGCTTTCAATAAAATACGAATAAGCTGTCAGAATAGCCATTAAGTACGTTTTCCCTTGACCTCGACCGACTGAAACAATCGCACGGCTGAAACGTTTACCACCGTTTGCATTTCTCCATCCGAAAAGCATACACAAAATAAATTTCTGCCACGGCATCAACTGTGTAGGTTCGCCAGTATCAACGTTTGGACATATTCTGGCAAAACGCAATAGCCTAGCTGCCTCGTCCGTGTCGTAAGAATACGGAAAGTCGTCGTTGCCTTGTCTTTGCAAATCACGCAAATGGCGGAAGCAAGCTAGCTTTATCATGTATCCAGCCACGATTCGACCTTCCAAGGCATCAAAACAATACTTCGTGCCAGCGTCCTTGTATTTTTCTCGGACAAAAGAAAAATCGATACTTTTATAAGCACCGATTACATCTTTTGTTTTTGTCAAATCAATTTTAGTTATGTTCCCTCACCTCCTTGAGGCCGCATTTGAAATGAGACCTTTTTATTTCCCTAAAAATTCTTTCAGCATTTCTGCTGTTGAAACTTTGTCCTTATCTTCACTAGCGACCGCCAATAAATCCGCTCGACCTTTAGGGGTCAAGCCTAACTGAACAGCTATTTTATTCAATATATCGATAGCGTCTTTCATTGTGGCAACTGCTGGGTTCTTTTTATATCCCAAAAATTGCTCTCCCAAAATCTCGCCAGAGCCTTGAGCCTGAACTGGTTTTGTTAACTCTTGCTGAATACCATTCTCTTTTATATCCTCATAAGCTAATTTGTAGATTTCATAGTTTGTACAGTAGGTTTCAACTAACAAGCTATCAATCCGCTGTACCTTTTCAGTGCTTTCTAAAAACGGAACGATTTTGCGCCAAGTCTCCCTCGCAACTGTTCCCAAGTAGTTCGGCGGGTCGCTGGGTAAACGCCCTTTGTTCTGCCGATAATAAGGATTTTTAACCAAGCGAACTCACCTCCTAATCCGTCCCCCATGACACCCCTTAAAAATCTGAAAAAATGGCGTGCGACGCAAGAAGACACCTTGTCGCGGCTCTCCTTGCGCAAAAGGTGGGGCGGGGGTGTTTTTGTCCTCTAATTTTCTCTCTGTCGCGTTTTAATTTTGTTTTTGATAAATTATACATTCTTTATCTAAAATCGCTTAGAAACGATTTTAGAACCATTTAACGACGCATGAGATTTGAGATAATTTTAATATCTGTAATCTCTTTTGCGTTCGTTAACTGATTCTCTTGACCTGTACCATAATATTCGCGCTCCCAAATGGTTTTGAGATTGTGGCAATTCTTACAGCTCGTTGCCAAGTTTGATAACTCCGTTTTTAGTTTGGGGTTTGCTTCAATAGGCACAATGTGGTCTGCTGTCTTGCTATCAGCTGTTATCTTTCCAATCGCTAAGCAGTACAAACAAATATAATTGTCTCTCTTTAAGCAATTCAACCTTAACGAAGACCAAAGTCTTGAGCGATAGAAACTGTATTGTTCTTTCTTGTCTTCGTCCCGATTGCGCGTGTATTTATTATATCTGCTTCTACTGTATCGCTCGCGTTGTTCTTTTAGTTCCTGCTCGTATTGTTTGTGCTTTGCACAACACAATGTAGGTCTTCCTACTAGCGCGTGACAACCTTTATATTTGCACCGTTGAACTGCTGGCATATTATTTCTATCCAAATAATGTGGCGCCAGACCGCAAGAAGCGCCGGTCTACGAATGGAGATACCAACTTTCTATTTTTTATAGTGCGGTCTATTTATTTTTTGATAATACTATATTAGCACGCAACCTGCTCGCATGCGTATGCAATTAACTGCTATCTGTTGGAATCATTCGCATTTATTCGCATTCATTCGCATTTATTCGCATTCATTCGCATTTATTCGCATGCTCTCGAATATATTGTTTTCGTACGCTGATTTTAACTCTTGTAACGCAGCTATTTGCTTATTTACTTTTTCAATAAACCAATCATTGTCATCTTTTAATCTCTGCAAAAGCTTGACGGCATTTATTTGATATTCCATATCTGGGACTTGTATTTCAATTTTGGACAACATATTCAAATCCAAATTCGGCAATATATTTCCTTTTTTACACGAAGAAATGTTGTTTTCGTTTTCACAAAGCCAGTGATACAAATACATTTTATCAATCATCTCTTTTGGCTCAACGCTGAAATTTCCACTCTCTAACCAAAAAGGAGCATCATGAAAATAAACTCTTCCAACCGTTCCTTTGCCAGTCAATCGAATTGTATTAGCCGAACAATTAAAATCATCTGTATAGCCAATTACAGAACCTGCGCCATATATTGGATACTCCCCATCATTTGTTTTATTGATTCTCTTTCCTTGAATTAAATCACAAACTTCTAGCAATTTATATGTCTTTACCTCTGTCATGCTTCACTTCCGAAATTATACATTAATGCGTACGTGTCCAATAACTCGTGTGCTTTAGCTATAAAAGCCAGTAAGTCAATATCCGCATTAAACAGTTGAATTACTAGCAATTGACTAGCTAAATGTTTTTCTAAGTGCTTTAATGCAATGTCATCTAATTCTTTATTAACTGCATCTATATCTATCTTTTCTTTCTCTTCAACGATTCTAGGTGTTTCCCAGCTTTCAAAATCTATTTCCCAATTATCTGACAAAAGAATTGATCTTGCTTTGCAGTCATAAATTTCTCTCGTGCAATAATTACTCGTTTTATTTTTATCTATAACGATAAATAAAACATCAATGCTCGTATCGTCAAAAGCGTTCTGTATAACGTTTAATTCTGCAAGCTGGTTTCCTATCAATTCCCTAAATTTCTTTTCGGTACCTCGATAAGCAACGCCGGGAAATAAAATATAAAATGCAAAACGTTTTGTGTGTTTTAATGATTTTAATACGAATATGTCATCAACTTTCCCCGACTTCTTCCAAGAAAAAACTTCTTGTATAGCGTTCTTGTCTTCTTCTGGCAAACCCTTAAATGCTATGGAAAAGGGCGGATTCATAATAACGCAGTCTGTAACAATATCATTTTTGTAAGTAAAGAAGCTTTGGTTGCTGACTTCGCTTGTTGGGAAATTCTTTAAAAAACTTTCACAAGATTCTTGCTGAATTTCAACTCCGTAAACCTTCCTAGCGTGGACGTGTTGTTCTAATTGCCCGCTGCCGCAGGCTCCGTCGAAAACAATTGGATTATTCCCAACGTATTTTCGCACTTTTTTTGCTACGTATTTTCGCAATTCTTGCCCTGTTATGTATTCAGCAAATTTATTCGCTTTCAGTCTGTTGTTGTGTTCCTCAAACGTCAACTATATTACCTCCTCCAGTTTCTTTCTCGCTTTAGCTAACTTTCTATAAAACGTACTCATGTCATATTGTTCTTGTTCACATATGTCATATTTATCTATATGCTCGATATATAGCATAGATAGCAGATTTCTGCTTTGATAATCTGCTACAGCGTCTATGTAACTTTCCAGCTCTGCACGCAGTCTAATAGCTTCAACGCTTTTCTTTTCAATGTCATCTTTGACAGTTATTAACTCAACATAGATGTCATCTTGTTTGCGTTGTACACCGCCCTTTACTTTATCTGCGCTCCATTTAGCCGTGGATAAAAGTGAAGCTTCGATTTTGTCTCTGCGTCTAATCAAGCTATCAATGTATGTGTCTATGTGCTTCAAACTCGTTAAAATCGCCTCAACTTTATTCACACTCGTTCCCCTTTATGTTATAATAGTGTTGTGAAATTTATAACTAAGGGGTCGAGTGTGCGCTCGGCTTTTTTTACTTTTCGTGAATCGTCATGTATGGTTTTTCTTTTTTTACACGGCCGCATTTTTTGCACTCCACATAACAAGATAGCCAACGACCATGTATCTTAACGTAATAATGTTTGCAGAAGAATCTTCTTGTGTTCGTTATAATTCTTTCAAATAATGATTTCGATTCATATTTTATTCGGTCTAAAAAATCAAACATAGCCTTTATTACCTTTTTTATTTACTTAATTTTGGATCGATAGGAATAACCATATCGGGATTAAAATACATACGGTATTTTGTATCAACACCTTTGACATACGACTTTTTCCTACTGATTACGTGAGTATGGATAACGCTTTGGTCTGTTTCTCATTTTGTTGCTTCACCTCAACTCAACTCTTTTATTCTATCGTTACAGAAACGTATCCGATATTTCAGCCATCTATCTTCTAGTATCGTTTCGTGCATTTCGTGCGAATGCGAATTCTTCCTTGTCTTAGAATCCAATTGATTCTGATATTTATCTCTCGCTTCTGTCCACAGCTTACGTGCACTCTCTTTTGTGTATAGTATTTTAGTCATGCCCTACCTCAATTATTCCAGCTTTAACTAAATTGTTAATATAATTTCGGACATATCCAGCGCATTCACGTTCTAGATTACTCATATTGCCAGTACTTATTTCGTCTGTGTCAAAAGTAAAGCCGCACATACCACCGTAAACGCAACAAGACAATTCCATATAACCTTTGTCTGCATAAAATTGAGACAGAACTTCACAATTTAATCCATATTCAAAATTTGCTTTGCTCCCAAAAGATCGATTATGGCAAGGTATGCCACCCATTGCGCCATTGATAAATATAAAGTATTTATCAGCTAACTTATCTCCCTCTTTTAGTTGCCGAATAAGTTCTATATTTTTAATTTTAAAACGATTGTTCTGTTTAATTTTCATTATGTTTCCTCAATTTCTAATTCAATTCTTGGATTTAAGCTATAAAGTTTTTTTGCTTTAATTTCTGCAACTTGCCCGTCATCTTTCCAAATAAGATGACTATCAGAAATGCTATCCATCAACGCTTTTACGTAGTTGTCCAAGTCGGGCTTCTTGCTGATGGGCATTGTCTCTTCTAATAGTCTCTGCTTGTTTCTTTTGACTTTTGAAATATATTGCGGTGGCTTTATATAAAATGTAGCGGTCAAACGAATTGCGCCCTCTTTTAATTTGTCAAGCAAACATTCTTCTGCTATTAAATTGCTACATCTTCTGCGCCGCTCTTTCATGTTTTCATCTTCGTAAGTCGTGGTAGAGTTCCAACGCCTAGTAAATCGTGGGCGTGATTGTGGCTTGGGTTCAATGTTTAGTGTTAATTTCATATTACATATCACGTTTTTATTTTTCCAAAAATCGCGACTGCCATTTTGTGAGATTGGCTAAATACGGGCAGTCGCTATATTCGTCTGTTAGTCACATAATTGTAAACTAACGCTTTCTAGTTCGCTTTTTACGAGATTCACGGCTCGTTGGTTTTAAATTTCTATCAAATCATTTAGGCTGATTACTGCGTTCAGTTTCTTCTGGCTTCGGCAATAGTCGCACCGTCCGCATTTTTTTGGCTTTTGTTTGCCTTGTATAACATTCCAAACTTCGACAATGTCGGCTTTTAGGTTGCCCAAACCCTCTACTAGCCAGTCCTCATCAATTTTTAAAATATCCTTATCGGGCACGTTTTCTTTGCTGACTGCGACAATTAGAGGTCTAAACTCTCGCCCCGTCATCTGTTTGAGTAGTTCTCTGTACAGTCCTAACTGACCGTGATAGCCAAAGTTAAGAATATTGTTAACTGCTGCAGGAACTCGTTTCCTTAGATCCGAGTTCCATTCTTCGGAGTAGATAGATTTCATAGTTTTCAAATCCACGAAATAACCTCTTGACAAATTGACACTATCGAGCTTGCCCTTGACTGGCACACCTTCAATTTCTCCATAGACAATCATTTCTTTTTCGACTTTATCACTTGGATAGCCATGATATAAGCGATTGAAGCCATCGTCATCTTTCAGGCTCTCAATCATTTTGTCGCCGATAATAAAGTCAGACTTGAGGTTTCCTTTGTTCTTGCCAGTTTTCGCAAGAAGTTTATTGCCATTCTCTGCCATAAACTTTTCATGCGCTTCCGGATTTTCAAAATAGCTGTGTACATAGTTTCCGAGCAGAAGAGGAGTTTCGTCCCGCTCTTCTACCCAGATACCATTATCAACCGCGTAAGCCTTAGCTTGACATTGCTTGTAGCGTTTATAACGCGAGTATGACAAGCGACTAGTATCTTGATAATAATTTTCTTGCGTTAGTTCGACCATCACATCGAATCCTCAAGCTCTTTAAATAATTCGCCTTGTTCGCCGTCCAAAATTTCGCCCGTTTCTTCATTGACTTTTGGTGTGGTTGTTTCTGTTTTGGAAACAGCCACTTTATTTTTCGGCTCTTCGGCAGTTTCTTGCGGATTCTCAACACTTTCCGATTCGGAAACAGTTGGATTTCCAAGAACGTCATCAAGGCTTTCGGTTTCTTGCGGGGTGACGTCCTTTGTTTGTCTGCCGTCTTCGTACTCGTCAGCAATCGTGTTGTTGATGGCTCCAGCAAACAAGTCGCTATCATTGCTTGTATTGATAAACATTTTGGCCGCGCGATTGATAACAGTCCTCATAGCCATTTGGTCAGGAAAATCAATCTGCACATTCGTTGTCTTCGCCTTAGACCAAGACTTATCAATTTGTTTTTTAGTCATGACTTCCAGAAACTCTTCTCCATCCGTACGAGTGATGATGCAATAAGCGGAAATTATTGGATTATCTGCGTTCCGCCAATCCGTCTCATGTTTGACTAACTTCTTACGGCCATTTTCAACCGCTACCTCTAATGTATCTCCTTCATAAACAACATTTGCAATAACATCTTTAACATCTTGCAAGCCCTTAGTGACTTTAATAGCCCCAAAATATGACATTCTAAGCTGAACATCCGAACCATATTTGATAAAGTAGCATTGTTTTTTAGCCGGACTTAGTCCTTGGGTCACCATTTCTAACAAGGCATTATAAACACTATCTTGTGTACATTGCTGGAGCAAATTTCCGCTACTGGAGTTTTTCAGCGCATAGTATGCTGAGCTCAGGGCATTACTTACGCTGTAATTCGGCGCAATCAGTAACCCCTCGCCTTTCATAGCCTCGATGCGGTTAGCTACGTTCGATGTAACTTGTTTCTGCGTTAATTCATTTGCCATGTTATTTCCTCTTCTTTGTCTTTCTTAAATTCCAAATCTCACGTTTCAGGCGTTTGTTCTCCTGACTGAGTGAGATAATCTTATCTTGTTGCTCGTTGATAATCTCGCCCAACTCATAACCTAGATGTAAATAGTCAGCGCGCCAGTTATCAATCTCTGCTTGTAAATCTTTATCCATCCGCTCACCTAATCTACAAAGCTAGTATGGCAATGTGGACAACTAGTGTGCCAACCTTTGCTTTTACTGTTTGGATTATAGCCTGCAGTCTGTGTGTAGGGATTCTGCTTATAGATGTCATTGTGACACCGAAAGCAAATCCCGTCTGTTGGTTCAAACATCCCACTTCCCGCCTTTCAAATACATCTGTTCCATATCTTGCAGCTTGCCTAAACACGTTTCTTCAGAGACTTTCATCAGCTTGTTTATTAGCACGTCTGACAAGTCGTAGTATTTTTCCGAGAATACAGCGACCATTTCAAAATTGGACATGCTTGCTTTTAAAACACTTGTCATATACTGCGCCTACTTTCTGTGTCGTTTTTAAAAATAAATTTGTTATCTTTGCTGCCTGCCAAAATTCTATCAATCAAACTAGGCTCGTAGAGCTGCTTTAATTGACTTCCTGCGTAATTCGTTGTAATAATCGTCTTCGTTCGATTCTCTAAAAGCCGATACAGGAACGACTGCGCCCAACTGCTGCCCTCTTTGACTGTATTTCCAACGCTGGACTCTTTGCCCAAATCGTCAAGCACGAGGAAGTCAACATCTGTTAAGAATTTGAGGGTTCTTTTTTCGTCCCAGCAGGCGTCTTTAAAATTAAACGCTTCTTTCATCCGTGAGAATAATTCTGACACTGGCATGTAAACAACCGATTTTTTATTTCCAAACTTTTGGAAAGTCTCGTTGATTGTCTTAGCCATACCTAACGCTAAGTGGCTCTTGCCAACTCCGGGTGGCCCTTGAAAAATGGCATTGCCTTCGTAACGCTCTTTAACGTATTCTCTTGTAAAGTGTTTAGCAAAGTTCACGGCATTGGCGTCTTGCTCTGTACGGATTTCAAAGTTTCTGATTGTCGCTTGTGCTATTTTAGGTGAGATGATAGATTCTCTTTCAAATACTGCGTAACTCTTAAAGTTTCTAATTTGGCTTTCAGCTTTTGCTCCCAGCTCTTCCAATTCGCGGTTGATTTCTTCTTGCCCGCATTCAGGGCAAAAATCAAAAGTGTTATTTGTGCAGGGGTTCGTTGTTCGTATCATTAGCACAGAGGGATGTTTGGGGCAGCGCTCGTTAATCGGGTAAGTCCTTTCATAGTATGCAGCTCTTAATTCTTTAACACTTCTTAGTTCTTCTGCCATAATTAAATACCTAATTTCTCATCATAGCCGTCATCAAGCATAGTGACTATTCCTGCTCTGCTTCGTGGCTTTACTCGGTTCTTGACCAGTTCGGGAGTATTTAAACCATCATGTTTCCAGTTATTCAAAATTGTATTCATGTAGGCAAAGTAAGGCTTGCCATTATCTACACATTCTTTTACAGCTAATTTCAAAACCTCTAAATCATGTTCTTTGACCAAATAACGCATTTCGTCAATTTGCAACGGGCTGGGTTGTTTGCCGAAATTTTCTACAATCAGATTATTAAATTCCCCTAATTTGGAGGTGGTGGTGGGCGTAGCAATGTTATCTCGATTCGCCTTACTAAATAAAGTGTTTAATCCCCCCACCGCAGACGCACTTGTCTTATCTTTATAGTTATTATTAGTATAGTTATAGTTAGTATAGTTAGAGTTTAATTTTTGAACTTTCGCAAGTTCATTTTCTAAACTTTCGGAGTTTAATTTTTGAACTTTCGCAAGTTCATTTTCTGCAACATCTGTAACTCTATTGACGAAGATAACATCCGAACCATTGAAGACTTTTCTGATTTCAATCAGCCCAACATCTAACAACTCTTTCTTTATTTTGACTGCTGTAGCTCTTGACTTTTTTAAAATCGCCTCGGTTTCATCGATTGAAAAATGAATATATGGAACAGTTCCGTCAATCCAGTTGTTTTTAATTGACAAACTCAATCTATTGCGCATAAAACCATACAGAACTTTTGCGTCATTGCTCAGCTTGCTAAAACAGTCGTTTTCGAATAGTTCTATAGGCATAGCTATGAATCTGATGTTTTCTTTAATATCATTGACTGTATAGACCATTCTTGCTCCTATCTAATACTGCCAGCCCGGACTTTTCTTCCGAGCTTCTGCTAGTTTGCGTTGTCGTTCTCTGCGGTCGTGCTCAATTGCACATATAACGTACATCGCTTCAAGTTCTATGCGCTCGTCTTCTTTTGCTTGCTGTTCTGCTTGTTTCTTGGCTTTGCGCCAGTCTAAGTGATTGCAGAATGCGCCTGCCAAGAAGAAGAATGCTAGTGTTGCTACCGCTCCTAAAATTTCACTCATTTTCAAGTTCCTCTAACATTTCTACAAATTTTACATAAGCTTCATAGTGTTTGCCGCTATTTTCGCTATCCTCATAAGCCTCATTAATCAACTCTTGACCTGCGCCATAAAAACAACCAGCTTTCCACATTTTGTTTGATTTTGTGTAAGTAAAATAACGACCACTAGACCAATTATTTTTAAAAACAATATAATCTTTTAAGGATTTGACCCGAGCGTCACCGCAGACCTCAGCGTCACCATAGACCCGAGCGTTACCATAGACCCAAGCGTCACCATAGACCTCAGCGTCACCGCAGACCTCAGCGTCACCATAGACCCGAGCGTCACCATAGACCCAAGCGTTACCATAGACCTCAGCGTCACCATAGACCCGAGCGTTATCAAAGACCCGAGCGTCACCATAGACCCAAGCGTTATCAGAGACCCGAGCGTTACCATAGACCCGAGCGTTATCAGAGACCCGAGCGTTACCATAGACCCGAGCGTTATCATAGACCCAAGCGTTACCTTCGTGAGAAAGATTTCCTTCTTTGGCGACGTATCCGCCGAGCTCTCCCGCTTCCACACTTCCAAAGCTAATTAGGGCTTTTATGCGGAATAATTTCCAGCCAAAAAATGTGATTGTGTCGTCAACTAGTAATTCATATTTTTTATTCATTTCTATCCTCCCACTCCATTAGCGTCCGCAATCCGCTTCGCTTCTTCTGCTTTCTGACGCTCTTTCATCTGATATTCTGCATTCAGCTTGTTTAGGATAATGTCCTGCGCCGAGTTTTTATTTTGCAGTCTCTCAATTTCACTTGCCTTTTTCTCAAGCTCTGTCTTTAGTTCGCTAATTTGTCGCTGCTGATGTTCGGTTGATGTGATTAAGCCGACAGCCAACAGCAGCATGACAAATGACAAGCAAATCATGATTAGATTAGCATTCGCTATTGAGCGTTTGTTCGTTATGTGTTTAGCTTCTAGCGTGCTAACTCGTTCATTCAGGGTCATGCGTCGCCCTCCACCAACTCCGGATTTTCGTAGATATTTCCAACAACTTCAAATGTACTCATAACAGCGTTTGGATACCCACCGCCAAGATACAGATTGAAGCCTCTGTAAATTCTTACGCTGCCAAAATCCTCTTCAACTTCCTGCGTTCCAAATGTAACCACTTGTCGTCTCCAGCCGTCCATTACTACCACATCCCCTTCAAAAATCTCTTTGCCGTTTTTATCTTTGAGCCCTGTAGATTGCATGAGAGTGACTTCGTCTTGATGCACGTTCATCTCTGTCACACGTTCTGCATCGTCTGCTTTATAAACATCAATACTCTCTTCATCGAAAAGTATTGCCGACACACCGCACATCCATTTTAGGGCTGGTAACCACGCTCTAAATTTCGGTATCATCTTGCACCTCCTCAATCCATTTCGTAACCATGAAACCAAGCACTTATAAACAAATCTTGATTTAGTAATGCCCAATCGATACATTTATAAGTATCTTCTGTGAATTTTGGGCTGCGGTATAATGCTTGGGTTATCGTTAATCCGTTTCCTTTACAGTGTTCAATCCATTCCGCTACATACTTAGGTATTACAGTCTTAGTTTTCATTATTCCATATCTTTCTTGTGTTCTTCTAACCACCTGTCAAAAGCTTGAAACAATCCTTCGTTCTCTTTGAGTTTAAATCTCCCAGAATATCGATCTTCACAAAAATCACAATAATCTTTAAACGTCCCATCACAACGACTCATCACTCCACCTCTTGAACTTTCCAACCAAGAATATCTGCAGCTTTTTGGGCTTCATCTTTGCTGTCGAACTTTTTGACATAATTCATAGTACCCGGCATTTCGTCGGCGAGTATAACGATTTCTACGTCTTCTTGGCATTCTTTAAAATAAAGGTGGTTTCCGTCTGTTACTACGTACCGTTTCTCCTGCTCCACATCATAGCCGTCAAGCCAAGCGCGGGCGACTCTGTCGTAGGCGTTGAAGTCTGTTGCTAACCACCAAGCATATTTTTTGTCGGTGTTTTTTTCGGTAAAAACATCAACGATAGGTGCGTTTTTCTTTTTATAATACTCAATTATATCCGCCACAAACTGCGGAATGACTACTTTGTTTGATTTTTCAGCTTCTACCGCCCCATCAAACTTGCCTTGTTCGTAACCCTCACGCCATTTTGCATGACTAAAATCTAACTCAAACTCATCCATGATACCTTTTAGCCATACTTCCCTATCGTGTTCTGGTAATTCACGAAGTCGTGCTAGTATATTCCGAAGATATCGTGGTGCTTCTTCTGCGTGCCCGAGTTCTGATTTATTGATAGGTTCAAGATGTTCTTCTGCCGCCGAAACGAATTCATCTGCCGTTTTTACTTCATAGGAATACTTAATTTCAGCACAAGAATTTATGCTTGTAATTACCCCCTTTAAATACACTTCATCGCCTAATTTGTATTTCATTTGACTTCTCCTTTTTTAAATATCGTCGTTTTATCGCCTTCGATTTTCATAGCACCTTTTGGCACGACCGAAAAAGTCAGGTTCTTCCAACCTTCGGCTATCTCAGCCAATTCCTGTTTGACTACTTCAATCGGCTTCTTGGCTAGCTTATTCTTGTATTCGTTGCCTAGCCTGTAATGGTCGCGCTCCCAGTTCATGATTAAGCGCATTTGTTCGTAGTTTTGCATGTTATCTTCTTCCTTCTTGATTTTTAAAGCCTTTGCCAATTCTCGTTATACCAGTCTCTCACAGCATCTCGTGGATAGCGTATCTGCGTTCCACGCCCTCTGTCAATTTTTGGAAAATCCGAAAATCGGGCATAACGGTCAAACGTCGTTGTTGAACAACCTAGCATTTTCATAACTTGTTGTTGGGTCAGCTCTAATGGAAGAGCTTTCTCAATGTCAAACATTTGACTAATTTCAAGCAGTGAATTTCGTACGCCGTCCATTATTTTGTTTACAAACGTTAAAATAATTCCCTCTTCCATTTTTTTCCTCTTTCGTTTTATGCCACGCCATTTTCTAACGCGATAATCTCTTTTTGTTTCGGTGTTTCTCTTGTTTCAAAAAGTGAGAATGCGCTGAACTGCAGAGATTTTAGAAAATCAAACGCCTTAACAGCTTCTGTGTGTTTAATGTGCGTGTACTTTGTTACGTTGAAATGATGTTTTAAGTGCGAGTGTTGCAAGCGGATAAACTGACCTTTTTTAGATGCAAACAGATTGTCGCTTGGCGTAACTCCTGCTTGTTTGAAATATTCCTTAGCGAATGCGTGTGCTTGCCGCCCGATAATGCTTTTAATCTCGCTAGCTTCTGCGTCATCAATATGCACGCGTTTGTCGATTTCAGAGACTAAGTTTTCAACTTCTCCAAGTCGTCGCTTGGTAGTCGCCGCCGTTTTATCCATTTCTTCTTTTAGTCCGGTCATCTCTTTTAAGATTTCCTGCAACGTTTCGTTTTGGTTTACAAGCTGAACTGCTTGCTCGCCTTGCATTTTTACGGCTTCCATGAGTGCGTCTGTATTATTCATTTACTATTTCTCCTTCTACAATTGTGCGCCCTTTTTCAGGGACAACCTTATTCATTTCAGATAGCCAATTTTCGGTTAGCGTCAGCAACTGTCTGATTTTGTCGATTTGGATTTCTTTTCCAGCGCCTTGGATAAGAGCCTTGAAACGTAGCGGCGCCATCTTCTCATCAAAGAATGTTTCAAATTCTGCCGCTAGATTGCTTAGCTCAAACACATTAGCAACGCTAGCTTCTAACTTCTGCTTATCAGCTTTTAGATGTTCAAGCGAATCTTTCAAAGCTATCGCTTCTGATGTCTCTTTTTCTAGCAACTGATAAGACGCTTCTTTGAGTTTCAAACTTCGCTTGACAGAATCCAGTTCATCTACGAGGTTCTTATTCTTTTCCAAAAGCGTATTATTGAGTTGTTTAGTTGCCGTGTAGTCATCGGGCACGACTTCTTTTACAACCTCTTTAGTGACTGTTTTCTTTTCTAGTCCTTTGAGGGCTTGGTCTGCTAAGCGCTCGTTCTTTTCTCGCAAATCTTCGTTATCTGCTCTAGCGAGATTGAGTTGCCTACGCACTTCTTGCAGTTCCCGAACTGTCGGATTGTCGCCGTTTTCGATACGGTCAAGCTGTGTTTGTTTTTCTTCGTCTGGCAGAGTGGCGATTAAGTAGAGAACCTCAGTGCCAATATTTCCCAACGTTGGGAAATTTGATAAGTTATCAGCAACAGTAATCGCCTTGCTTACAAAATTTTTATTAAAACCTAGCCCTTGATACCATTCCATAAATTGTCCGTGGGCTAAATCATGTTCCTTGACATGTTTTAATCTGATGCCTATTTCCCAAACAGATTTGCCGATTCGCTCTTTTTCTTGACGGATTTCAAGTTCAATCTGCGAAAGATTGTCCGATAATGTTATCTCTTGCATACTTCCCCTTTCTTGTCTTTTGTGGTATAATCTAAGTAGTATTATTTGTTGTGCCACTCACTTGCGAGTGGCTTTTTTGATATAATCATCTCGAAGGAGGTGACTATATGATTTCCAAAGAACAAATTGCTCACGATTTGGCTATTGCAGTAATTACAGCAAAGTTGACTAAAAGCACTTTTCCAAAATCAAGTAGACAACTGCTGATTGATTACCAAACAGAATTCAATGAGATTCTGCGTCTTCAAAAGCTTTAATCGTTGAGTAACTGTCATAGGCTTCTGATAACAGACTAAGCGTTCGGGTTCTGTACCCGTCATACCTGCTGTTGTCAGAAGCTTTTAATTCGTCTAATACAGATTGCATTAGGCTTAAAAACATTTCTCTAGTTTGCATTATTTCTCCTTTCCTCTATCAATTCCGATAGCGACAAGATGTAGGATAATGCTAACAAGCAACAAAGCGGTAAGAAAACCCCAAAAGAATAGTTCCATATCGTCTCCTTTCTAAATTCATTCCCTCTTTTCTGCTATAATAGTGTCAGAAAGAAGGATTTCTTGAATGATGATTAGTTAAAACATTTCTGAAATCTCGCATAACGTTCTAGCAATCTCGCATTTTGTTAGAACGTTTTTTTCGTTATCATATTTTCGCGCTAAATCATCAGCTATAGCCATCAACCATTGTTCAAGAAATTCTTTTTTAAAAATTTCCTTTCCGTCTTCATCTAGTTTTTCGTTTCGAAATATACTCATGTCTTTTCCTTTCCCGCTTGTGGTATAATAGAGTAAAAAACAATCGGAGTTTTATTGTGGAAGTTCTATCAAACAAAGCGCATTGCTTAATCAAAACATTTATTAAAATTCGGAAATCTAACAAACGAGGTCGAATTTACTACAAAGATAATAAAGAACTAATAGATAATAACGATATTTTTATTCAGGAGCTTTGCGACAAAGGCTTATGCGTCAAAGACGTTTCTGGCGACGTAGGTCTCACGGAGAAAGGTCTTTATTATCTGCCAGAATACAAAGCATTCATGAAACGAACGCTATTAACTTCTTTATGGCTTCCATTCATAGTTTCTATTCTGGGAACATCTTTTACCTTGTTTCTTAATTATTTGATAAAACTTGTGATAGGCTTAATCAACTGTAAAGGGTAAACCAAATAACTTGTGGATAAGCAGTTTGATAATAAGGAAAACCCCTACCCCAATAATCGAACCCAATATAGTGCCGACAATTGTCAAAAAGGTACAACCGATTATTAACCCAGTATCACTCCAAATCCAATCGTCAATGCCGTCTTTGATTTTTTCAAAGCCTTTTTTTATTTTGTTCATATTTTTCCTTTCTACTCCTCAAATCTTTCCCATGGCTCAGTAATTCGTAATTTCTTGTTAACGCGAAGTTTCAAGTCATCACTTCCTTTGCCGTCTTTTAAAAGTTGCGTGATGGCTGACGGACTAACACCTACAACGGTAGCCAAATCCGTTCGCGACCACCCACGTTTTTCAATTCGTTCTTTTACAAGCTCAATCCATTTGCAATGTTGTTGGCTCATGTGACCTCCTCCTTTTATTTTTAATGGAGTTAAAGAGTTAGTAAATTATTTTATAAAAAATGCTTGACAAAATTAATGTATAGTATTAAAATGAAAGCGTAATTAAAAACCTTGATAAAACGTTATATCTATCAATTTATTCGCTCGCCAAAGCTATTTGTTTTTAGATAAGTTTTAACTTTGTTTTTTACTAACTCATTAACTTACAAAAACTATTTTAATACGAAACATTAACTTTGTCAAGAGTTTTAATGTAAAATATTAAATATTTTTTGTCATGTTCTCAGAAAGGTTGATAAATCAATGTTTCCGACATTTGACAGAATTAAAGAACTTGCTAAAAAACAAGGTCTTTCAATAAATTTATTAGAAGAAAAATTAGGATATAGCAGAAATACGATATACAATCTTAAGACTTCTAAACCATCTATTGAGCGTATCTCAGAAATCGCCGATTATTTCCACGTCAGCACCGACTATCTTCTCGGTCGAACTGATAATCCTAAAGTAGCTTCGAATAGCGCGCAATCTGAAGTAGACCTCAAAGAATTAGCGAAAGAAAGTTTCTTTTACGATGGTCATCATTTAAACGATGAGGATATAGACCTTATTTCCTCGTTGCTAGAAACACGAATAAAAAATAGACAGGATTGACCCATTATGACGCAAATCGCCTATTTTGATGGCAGAGACTCTGGGATTAAAGGGGTTTATAACAAGCCTTTTGATACTGTGTTTGTCAATGCGTATCTCAATGAAATCGAAATGAAGAAAGTGACCTACCATGAATTAGGACACAAAAATCATAATGCTATTGATTACAAATACAATCGCGAGCGCTGTGAACTACAAGCAGATAGAAATATGATACATCATCTTATGAAAGAAGAACTTTCCACCTATGATGACGTTGAAGATTTCAATTATGCTCGTTTTATGCAAAAATACAACCTAAAAACCATTGCCGATGAAACGATGGTTAAAGAAGAGTATTTAAGTATTATAAATCATATCAAAGGAGTTGAAAATGAGTTTTAAAGGTTTTATAAAATCAAAAACGCTGAATTATTGGTAAGGTAGTAGGCAATTTTATGCCAATGGATATTTAAAATAAAATATAATGTGCAAAACTGAACCACACTAAAAGCTGATAGGAGAAACGCAATGAAAAAAGTTTGTTTATTTGGAATTAGCTTGTTATCAGTAGCTATTCTTGCAGCTTGTTCTTCTGGATCGGACACAGAATCCTCTAAGAGTGCTTCTAGTTCTTCGACCACCGAACAAACATCTAAAACTAGCACAAAAGCTAGCGAGGATAAAAAAACCGATAGCAACAAAAAAAAGACTTATAAAGTCGGCGACACAATAACTTTTAAAGATAAAGCAGAAATAACAATCACAGGCGCAGAATGGACTGATGAACGCAATCAATTTGAAGATTCCAATCCAGAAAAAGTTCTCAAAGTTACTTACAATGTCAAAAATATTTCAGACGAGGATTATTCTGTAGGGAGCGACTTAGAGCTTTATGTCGACGGGAAGAAAATGGAAAGTTATGCTAACGACAACACACTTGAGACTATTTCAGCTGGCAGAAGCTATGAAGGGGCTACTCAGCATTTCGGAGTTACTGGCAGCGGAAATATAGAAGTTGAAGTAAAACCCTCTTTTTCATTCGACTCTGACAAAGCTATTGTTAAATTAGATATTAAATAAAAATAAAAAATCCCAACACGCACACCGACCAAAGCTTGCGTGTTGGGAAAAAACGATTGTATGAGAATTAGGCTCTAACGCCTTTTTCTTATACCTATTTTAGCAAAAACGAGGTATAATATGGCAAGTTACAGGAAAAGGAATAACGGCTGGGAGTATCGCGTATCTTATAAAAAGCCTGATGGCACGTATGGCGAAAAAAGCAAACGTGGCTATCGGACTAAATCCGAAGCCGAAAGAGCAGCCGCCGAAGCACAAAGAGAACTTGCTGAAGCTGTAGAGATTGATAGAAAAGTTGAACTGGCTGATTATTTCAAAAAGTGGGCTGAAATCCATAAGAAGCCACATGTTAGCATAGGGACGTGGAAAAGCTATCAGCAAGCCGTACGGATTGTCACAGAATATTTTCAACATACAAAATTGACTGCAGTCACTTCTACCGCTTACCAACAATTTTTAAACGAACTAGGAACGCGCTATTATCAAAAGACGATACACGGGATTCATCATAAAATTAGACGGTCAATTAAGCAGGCAGTTGTTGACGGCTACATTACGAGAAATTTTACAGAATTAGCAAAAATCAGCTCTACTAATAAATCTAAGCCGCTTGAAGATAAGTTTTTACAACTCGACAAATATCAAGAACTTATCAATTTACTAAAAAAAGAGACCTCTAAAAAAGACTATGTACATCTCTACTTGCTTGCTGTTACTGGAATGAGACTAGGTGAAAGCTTAGGTTTGACTTGGCAAGATATTGACTTTGACAAGCAACTAATAGACATTAACAAGACTTGGGATATTTACAATCACCAAGGATTTAAACCAACCAAAAACAAGCAATCTGTTCGCAAAATTCCACTAACGCCTGAATTATCTCTTGTTTTAAAAAAATACAAATTCAGCGCGTGGGAAAAGAACTCATACAATCTATTGTTTACAAGAACGAATCACACTTGGCTCAATCGCCTTGTAAAAAAACTCACAGACACAAATATCCACATTCACAGTCTGCGACACACGTACGCTAGTTATTTGATTTCCGAGAATATTGACTTGTTGACTGTTTCGAATTTGCTAGGCCACAAAGATTTGACTGTAACTTTACAAACATACGCTCACCAGCTGGAAGCGAAAAAAGAGCAAGATTTCGAGGAAATAAAAAAACTTTTTGGGTGAATTTTGGGTGACAAAAAGAAAAGAACCGATAATACAGGCTTTTAGAGAGGATATATATGATTTAGAAGAAATCATCGGCTTCATGCCATGGATAGAGCGGAATGAAAAACTACTGGAGAAAAAAGCTGTCTTCATTTTAAATACCCACAAAAGCTTATCCACAGAAGGTTTCGCACTAGCCGTGGCAGAGGAATTTGTCGTGGTATCCCTCATTTCTTTCTTTGCTCTTTTTTACCACACCCGCCTACTTTATCTCATCTGGCTGGGAGGATTTGTGGCTTTTGCTCTTCATTTGGTGACTCATATCCTGCAAGCTATCTGGCTTAGGCGCTATATCCCAGCTCTTGCGACCTCTATCCTATGCTTACCAGTTAGCAGTATTATCATTTGGAAAACCACCACTTTACTTCATATCAACACAATTGAACTTCTTGTTTTCAGTCTCATTGGCGTTCTCATCATTATCAGCAATCTCTTTTTTGCACTCTGGTTAGGTAAACAGTTTTCCAAGTTGATGAGCTAGAACCACTTTAAAATATTCAAAAACGCTTAAACGTTGTCTACAGCAAGACTAATTTAAGCGCTTTTTATTTTAATCTCAACTATTTATCCCATTTCAAATTTACATGCTCATTCATTTCCTGATAAGCCGTATCAATTCGTTCTTTGGTAGCTTGGTCTAATTGATTACGGTATTTTCCACCTTCAATGAAATCTTCTAAAATATAGGTCTGGTAGGTGTAGAGAGGATAGCCTTCCGGTGAATACGTCCCTTTCGCCACACGACTCACCCAACTCGGATGTGCCTGTACCTCCTTGATAATCGTCCCTTTCTTTGATTTTTCAACCGTCACGTCCATGAGCACGCCGCGTTCTGTCCATTTCTTATTTTCCACACCGTCCATCGTCTCAATTCGCTGATTGGAGATGAAATTACCCATAGAATAGATAATGAATTTCTTTTGTCCATTTTGTTTGACGACTTCTGACGGCTCAACGACATGCGGATGTCCGCCGAAAATAATATCTGCTCCCCACTCAATCATCTTATGATAAAGATTTTTTTGCTCCTGTGTCGGTTTCAATTGATATTCAACCCCCATCTGGGGCATGACAACGGTTATATCAGCTTCTTTTTCGGCTTGCTTAATTTCTTTTTTCATCTTTTCTTCATTTAAATCCGACAAATGATGATTGTAGTCTGCATGAGAGATATTTTCCTCCAAGCCGTTAAACCCATAGGAATAAGCTAAGAGCGCAATTTTAATCCCATTCACTTTTTTAATCACAAGTGAGGCTTTATCCCTGTTTTTATGTGTATAAACCCCAATCGGTGTAATTCCGTGCTGCTCAAATGCTTTTGCTGTTGAAAAAACACCTTCCAATTGGGAATCCAAAATGTGATTGTGTGCCAAATCCACCACTTGATAACCAGCGTCTTTGATAGCGGATACCACCGACTCTGGCGCATTGAACAGCGGGTAGCCTGCCAAAGGATAATTTGGTCGAATCGTCCCCTCAAAGTCTCCTAATACCAAGTCCGCCTTTTTCAACCAAGGTTTGACATATTGATAATTCTCTGTGAAATCATACGTCCCGTCTGACTGTAAGGCACTCATATATAGAAGGTCATGATACAGCAAATCTCCATTTGCCATGATACGAGCCGTCTGTACACCGTTTGGGAAAGAGGACGTTTTTTTCTTTTGTACAACACTTGTTTTTGTCGGCTTTGCCTTAACACTATCGTTTATTTTTTCAGCTAATAAAATCCCACTTGCTACTAAAAATACTACGCAAAGCAAGCCTAAAATAAACTGCCAATTAGTTGCTGACTGTATTTTCCGTTCTGATCTTTTCATGTTCCATTCTCCTCTATCTACATTGTAGCATAAAGAAGCGAACATGACGCAGGAAATGATAAATAATAAAAAGGACGAAGCATGCTTGTAGTAGCTCTAGTTGATTTTTTCGACCAACTGTTTTGGAACTCTACAAATTTTGCTTGTCCTTTTCTTAGATTATTTACTTACTTTCAGCAAATCATCGCCTAGTTTCACATCGCCGTCAGCTAATGCTTCAACTGTCTTATAATCAGCTGTATTGGTTACAATGATTGGAGTTGTAACAGGATAACCTGCTTTTTTGATAGTATCTATATCAAAGCTTAGCAATAATTGACCCGCCTTGACCTTTGAGCCTTGAGTAACATGTGCCATAAAGCCTTCTCCTTCAAGAGCGACTGTATCCATGCCCACGTGAATCAAGATTTCAGCGCCATCATCAGTCGCTAAGCCAATCGCATGGTTGGTTGGGAAAAGCAGACGAATCACACCGTCAGCAGGAGCGACAACTTCGCCAACGCTAGGCTCAATTGCTATCCCTTGACCCATTGCACCACTTGCAAAAACAGCATCAGGCGTATCTTCGAGTGCGACCACTTTCCCGCTAAGCGGAGCTGTGATGACTTGCTCAGGAGCAATCTCTTCAACTGGCAGACTGATTTCTTCAGCAGCGACTTCTTGTGCCCCATCATAAAGAGTTGGAATTTTTGTAAGTTGAGTCAATACAAATCCAAGAACAAAGCTGATTGCAATTGCTACAAGGAAGTGAATGAGTAATAGTGAGTCTTTTGGATCAATGAAAGACGGAATCGCAAAGAGTCCCATTCCTCCCATTACTTGCATTTTGGCATTAAAGAAAGCGAGATAAGCCCCTTGAACTGCACCAGCAATACAAGTCATAATAAATGGTGTTCGCATTGGCAAGGTAATCCCGTAAATAGCTGGTTCTGTTACCCCAAACAAAGCCGAGATAAAAGCTGGAATAGCCAACTGTTTGACTTTTTCTTCTTTTGTACGCAAGAAGATATTGAGCAATGCTCCTGCTTGCGCAAAGCAAATAGCAATAGAAGCTACAAGAATGACACCTGGTCCTTTTTGTAATTCCAAAATTGCAAGCGGCACCAATCCCCAGTGGAGACCGAACATAACCAGCACTTGCCACAAAGCACCCAGAATAATTCCATAAATAATTGGGCTGAAGCTATAAATACCTGTGAAAATAGCACCGACTATATCAGAAGCCCATGTCATGACTGGTCCAATGACAAGAAATGATAACGGTACAGTAATTAAAATTACAAAGAATGGAACAATAAAGACCTTGACAACATCTGGAATGATTTGTTTAAAGAATTTTTCAATTTTTGAGCCGACCCAAATTGCTAGAATGATCGGCAATACAGTTGATAGATAGCTAGAAGCAGGGAAGATAATTGGCAAACCTAAGAAAGTTGCGTAGATTTTTGACTCAATAAAAGTTCCTGCAAATAGCGTATAGAGTGGTTTGGCACCTGTAAAGCTGGCTGCGATATTTGGATAGACCAAGGCAAAGCCAATCGCAAGCGCTGTGAATTTTTCCATTTTAAACCGCTTAGCAGCAGTCAAAGCCAGAATCAATGGTAAGAATTGGAAGAATCCATCACCAGCGGCATTTAAGATGACATAAGCTCCGTCAGTCGTCTTAACGCCACAAACTGCCATAATGGCAACTACACCTTTGATCATACCAGCTGCAGAAAGAGCTCCCAGCATTGGTTGGAAAAGTCCTGAGATCAAAGCGATAAATCGGTCAAAGAGATTGCCTTGCGGAACATCTCCTTCATCCACATCAATACTATCCTCACCAGAAATACCTGCTTCCTTAATGACCGCCGCATACACATCTGGCACGTGGTTCCCAATCACCACTTGGTATTGTCCACCAGCTTTTACAACCGTTACAATACCGTCTCTATTTTTCAAGTATTCCGTATCTGCCTTGCTCTCATCTTTCAGAGAAAAACGCAAACGCGTCACACAGTGCACTAACTTGGTAATATTTTCCTTACCACCAACGTGAGCAACAATATCCTGAGCTAAGTCAGTATAATCTTTTGCCATAATGGACCTCCTTTATTTTTTAGGTCAGCTGTGTTGTTGCCCATATAAATATAGAACAAGGGTAACAAAAAAACCTAAACACATACCAAATAGAAAGTAGCTTTCCTACCTTATATCTCGTATTTGTCTAGGTTTTGCCTGCATGACCAGTAACAATCCGTAAATTAAGTATAGCACAAATTTATTTTATTGCAAGCGGTTTCTAAAACTTTTTTAAATAATTATCAGGTGATAAATAAAATAATCGTCTGTTAATTATTTAAAAAAACTTTGACAAGTCGTTCAACCTATCAAAGTTCTTAAAGAGAATGTTATTAGATTATTTAACCATTTGATTTAGTCGTTCATACACTGCAACAACTTCTTTTGCTAAATCAATAAACGTTAAGCTCGTCATCAAGTGATCTTGAGCATGCACCATCAAAAGACTGAGCTCAATTTTTTCACCTTGAGCTTCTTGTGTCAGCATCACTGTCTGTGACTTGTGTGCTAAAACTAATGCCTCATCTGCTGCTTTTAACTTTTCATGTGCTTCTTCAAAGAGACCGTTCTTAGCTTTTTGAATCGCTTCAAAAGCATTGCTCTTCGCCTCGCCACCATACATAATGAGGGACATGATACTTTCTAAATTTGAATTTTCCATATCAATCTTCTAGCCTCCGATCAGTTCCTCAGCTAACGCTAGCACCTGTGGACCGTTCATCATGCCATAATCCACCATTGGGATAACTCCAACTGGGATATTCTTTTGAGCTAACTTTTCTGTGAATTGATCTAAAAGATAGCGCACCTGTGGACCTAATAACAAAACATCTACTTTCTTCTCAGAAAGGATATCATCTACTTCTGGTGCTGGAACTGCAAAAATTTCTGCATCTAATCCTTTTTCATCGGCTGCAGCTTGCATTTTTGTAACAAGCAAGCTGGTACTCATACCAGCAGCACATGCCAACATAATGGTAACTTTAGTCATAATTGTTCCTTTCTATTCATTAAAGTCAACGATCCTTTCTACCGATTAACGGATCTTGCTAAACGTGACACAGTATGTCGAATGCCACGAATAGTATTGCTCAGTGCATAAATATTATCCACTACTGCCAAACCACCATAGCCTGCATCCCCAATATGTTGAATATCAACACCACAAATTTTATTACGAAGTGCGATTTGTTTAATTGTTTCAATATCTGACGTCTCTTGGCTAGTGCCAATAGCGCTTAAGACTAAACCTCTTTTGCTATGTACTAGATCTACGACAGCTCTCATTTCTTCATCACTAAAAGCAGGAACTGTACCAACCGCTGGCACCAAAATCACATCTGCACCAGCTTCTAATAATTGTTCAGCTATCTGAATGTCTGCAACCGGCTCAGATACCCCTGCACCGTGCATTTTCCCAGCTATAATCAAACCTGAAAAATGCTGCTTAGCTAATTTTACTGCATCAATAATTTCTTTATTGCTAACTCCTGTTCCTGGATTACCTGTCAAACAAACAAAATCAAAACCTAATTTTTCAATTTGTTCAAAAGAAGCCTGACTAGCTTGCCGACCGGCAGCAATCACTTGCACTTCTTCCAACATATCCGCTTGTAGATCAATAGGCTCCAAATTCACACCGATTGGAGCGCCTACCAAACGATGCAATTCGTGAACAATTTTCTCTTTTTCACAATCCAAACCAAATATTTCTGGCTGAAAAACATCTAAACAATTCAGTAAAATCATATCTGCGCCGAAAGCTCTTGCAATTTCAGCATTGGTGATATCTCCGATAAAGGTTTCACGAATGACCACATTTTCAGATAAGACAACCCGCCCTTCACTCGCTTGAATGCTTTGCTTAAGCTCTTGGGCAGTCATGCTTAGAATTTCCGAAGGGTTTGCACTAATGAGTCGTTTCATACTCTCATCTCCCTACTGATTTTCTTCTGCTTTAAAGCGTTTTTCAATAGCAATCACAAATGGGATATAGATTAAAATATCCATCACAATAAGAACAGCTTGTAAAATAGACGCTTTAAAACTTCCCGTTGCCAGCAAGCCACTAATAATCGGAGGAGTTGTCCAACCTGGGTCAGTATATGTTAACGGTACCAGACCACTCGCCATGGATGACCACGCAACGATGAGATTCGCAATCGGTGCCAAAATGAATGGAAACAGAAGCAAGATATTTAAGACAATTGGCACACCAAACATGGTTGGCTCATTGATATTGAACAAGCCTGGAACTACCGTAATAGGTGCCAGTGCTTTGATTTGTTTGCTTGATTTTTTCTTTTTCGCTAAATAACCAAGTGCCAATACAAGTCCAATGGTAGCACCTCCGCCACCAATAAAGACAAAGTTATCCATAAAGACACTGGTAAAAATATGCGGCAATTTTTCTCCTGCTTGATAAGCAACTTTATTGGCATCGAGGTTCGAAAGCCATAATGGTTTCATAACTGCATTGACGACATTCCCTCCGTGAAGTCCAACAAACCAGAATGAACTATTTAAAGCAACTAGAATCATCAAACCAAATAAATTATTACCTAGTAGGCCTAGCGGTTTTCCTAAAACAGTTTGAGCTACCGCATGCAAATTTGGTAGTTTTAAACTGGCTAAAAGGGCATAAACCAACAACCAGCCTGTGATAATCACTGCACCTGGAATAATGGCGCTGAAACTTTTTGAAACTGCCGGTGGAACACCATCAGGCATTTTAATTTGGACATTATGATTGATGAACCATTGATAGATATAACCATTTACCAAACCAAGAATGATTGCTACAAAAAGGCCTTGTGAAGCTAAAAATGCTGTGGGAACACCATTTCCTGTTTTAGTAGCAAGAAATGGTGTCACTGTGATAAAGGCAGCAAGCGAGATAATCCCAGAAGGAATCCCATCCACTTTGTATTGACGGCTCATATAGTAGGCAATTCCAAAACTGGCTACCAAACCAATCAGACCAAAACTACTATCCACGCCTTTCCATAGATAGGCAGAAACCCCAATTTTTGTCAAATAAGCTTCCCATCCTGGAACAGGAAAACTAGCAATGACCATAAACAAAGAACCAATCAACAGTAATGGTACCGCAAGCGTAATGCCGTCTCGAATTGCTACTAAGCCTTTATTGTTCCCCAACTTAATAGCAATAGGCATTAGTTTTGCTTGTAAAAATTTGTCCATCTTTACAATCTCCTTTGATTATAATATATTATTAAATAGCAGACAAAATCAACTTTATCTCGCTTTTTAATTATATTTTAAAACAATTATCCAAAAAAGTCAAGCGCTTTCACTTATATTTGATAATTTTTTATAATCAATATATAATAGATGCAGGGAAGGATGGTAGATAATGAATCAAACGAAAAAACAAGCTGAATTACGAACAATTATTTTAGATAAAATTTACGCCAAGGGGCCAATTTCTCGCATTGATATTTCAAAAGAGACGGGCATTACTCCTGCTACAGTTAGTGCGATTACAGGAAGTTTGATCCAAGAAAAACTGCTGTATGAGCTGGGGGAAGATGAAGAACACACAAAAGTCGGGCGAAAGAAAATCCTCTTGGGTATAAAAAAACAGTACTCTTATTTCATCGGTTGTGAACTGTCTGAAAAATACTTTTCTTTTGTGTTGAGTGATAATACAGGAAATGTGATTGATAAAGATAAAGCAACCGTCACCTCGGAAAAAATTCTAGCAGAAGACGCTGATTTATTTTGTCATTTACTTGAACAATTTATTTTTCGGAACAATTCCTATACAATTCAAGCCGTGGGAGTAGCTATCCCTGGACGCTATTTGCACAATGATTTGATTACAACAAACAATCAAACATGGAAACAATTTGATCTAGCGAAGATTAAAAACGAGTTTTCTTTTCCAATTTACTTTTCTAATAATGTCAATTGCATGGCACTAGCAAAACGCCTTTTTTCTGCTTACCAACTGGATGAGAATTTTATCTATTTTCATTTTGCACGGGGTATGCACTGCTCTTATATGTACAATGGCAAAATCTACGGCAAAAGCAATATTGTCATCGGCGAAATTGGTCATACCGTCGTTTGTCCTGACGGAGAAGTCTGTGGTTGTGGACGCAGAGGCTGTTTGCAGACTTATGCTAGTGAAAGCTGGCTGATAAAAAAAGCAAAAATCATCTTTGAAACTGCGGAGTTGACACATTTAAAATCACTTGTCACAGATAAAGAAGAGATCACGATTCAAACTATCCTCACAGCATATAACTTAGGAGACCAAGCTATTCTCAATCTCCTTCATTTGGCATTTAAGTATTTGGCACAATCCCTGCTAAACCTTAGCATGATGATTGATGCAAAGAAAATTTATCTGCACAGTCCCATCTTGACTGATGACAAAGTCATTGCAGCTTTCTATCAAGAAATCTCACAACAACCAAAACTACTCTTCAAAGACTTGCCTGAACTCATTATCGAGCCTTACAATGACTTCACTGGTGCAACAGCTGGTGTTGCGATTTGTCTGCAAAAGGAGTTTTTATCCATTTAGCTTCATTATGGCTCATAAGCTTGTTATACTTATTACAAAAATTAGAGGTTAGAACAATTGTTACGAACCTCTAATTTTTACTATACAATACAAGATGGACTTACTAATTTGTCTGAAATATTTATAAAGAAAGAACCTCTATTGTGTCAAAGAGGTTCTTCAAAGATTCCTTTAGAACTTTCATTTTTACATAACTACATCCATCGTCAGGACTTGTCCGTCTTTTACAACTTGCTCACCTGCTATATAGACATCTTTAACATCATTTCCCTTGACAGCATAGATGAGATGGGAAAGCATCTTTTCTTCTGGATACAAATGTACTTTACCTTTTGGCTGAATGATTAAAAAATCTGCTTGTTTGCCAACTTCTAGACTGCCGATTTGATCATCCATGCCGAGCGCTTTGGCACCTTCAATTGTCATTGTTTTCAAAGCCTGCTCAATGGTAAATTGAGTGGCGCCACCTGTGCGCATTTTTTGTAAAAGAGCAGCAGTACGACTTTCTTCAAACATATCCAAATTATTATTGGAAGCGACCGAGCCCGTTGCAAGTCCGACTGTCACGCCAGCTTGAATCAAGTCTGTTACGGGAGCGATGCCAGATGCTAATTTGAGATTGCTGATGGGATTGTGGGCGATATGAATCTTAGAGGCTGTTAGTTCTTCAATTTCTCGCTCATTTAATTCCACACCGTGGGCAAAAATCCCCTCATGTTCCAGATAGCCTAATTCTTTCAAGAAAGCAAGTGGGCGTTTTCCATAGCGCTCTAAAATTATGCCATTTTCTGCTTGTGTTTCTGCCACGTGGATATGCAATTTCAGTTGTAATTCACGCGCCAGCTCCAAGCTTCCTTTTAGCAAATCCTTACTGCAACTATATGGCGCATGTGGTGCTACCATTACTTTAAAGCGATCATCGTTGTAGGACAGAATTTCCTCAATAATAGTCCGAGTACGCGCTAAGGTTTCTTCCGTCGTCTCCATATCGGAGCTAAACAAAGTCGGTGAAAAATAACAACGCATTTTAGAGCGTTCCACCACTTCATGAATCTGCCCAATTTCAACACCGTTGGGATTGTACATATCATTAAAGGTCGTCGTCCCAGTCTGAAGCATTTCCGTAAGCGCCAGCTTGACAGCTTTTGTTGTGACCTCTGGTGTAAACTCGCTTTCTGCCGGCCAGATATAATCTTCTAGCCATTCATGGAGATTGCTGTCATCTCGAATGCCACGAAGGGTGGTCATAGCAGAGTGGGTATGGCAATTGACTAGACCAGGCATAAGCCAGGCTCCCTCACAATCTACTGTCTCATCTGCCCGCGCTTCCCAAGTGGCGTCCTCATTCCCACAATAAACAATCTTGTCCTCGTTTACCACTAGCAGCCCATTTCGATAGACATGAAAATCTGCGTCACATGTCACCAAATTCACCTGTTTAAATGCTTTCATCGCTTCTCCTTTAAATAAGAGTCACAAGGCATTCAATTACTGCGCATTCGTCAGCGTAGCAATCGCAAAAACAAAAATCGTGTGGGACAATCATTTCACATTACCCTATGCTCTATTTGTATCTGCCAACATAACTAAGGACAAAGCCACGCTTATTTACGGTAAGACGGTAGAAACTCTCCAACCTTATTATGGAGATTATATGTTTTCATTGAATTTTTTAGTTATTGTAGCAAAATCTGCCCTAAATAGCAAGCTTTAAAAAATAGGAAAAACATTGAAATTTACTCCGCAAATCCTATCTGCAATACTTTGAGCAATCAATCACTACAACGTTTGTTTCGTACATAATCAGTTTTCAAACTGGCGATTATTGTCCAGCCCTGCGCTTATAGAGGTGATTGCGAAGCAACTAGGATTGTCTAACTTCGTTTCTTGTTTATTCTACCGACTTTACTTCATATAGGAAAGTAAATAGCCATATCCTGCAGCTTCCATGTCTTCTTTTTTAATAAAGCGCAATGCCGCAGAATTGATACAGTAGCGAAGTCCACCTTGATCCTGTGGACCATCTGTGAAAACATGACCTAAGTGTGCATTTCCTGAACGCGACCGCACCTCAATCCGCTCCATACCGTGACTTTTATCTTGATAATACTTGATCACATCTTTGGCAATCGGTCTTGTAAAACTCGGCCAGCCACAACCAGCATCAAACTTATCACTGGCAAAGAAAAGCGGTTCTCCCGTCGTCACATCCACATAAATGCCTTCTTCAAACGTTGCAAAATATTCGTTATGAAATGGTCGTTCGGTTGCGGCATGTTGAGTGACCTGATAGGCTTCCTCGGACAAGTTTTCCTTTAAAGCATTTTCACTCGGTTTCTCATACTGTCCCGGATCCACTAAAGGCTGATAGGCGTCATTAACATTGATATGGCAATAACCACCAGGATTTTTCTTGAGGTAATCTTGATGATAATCCTCTGCCAATACATAATGGCGCAGCGGTTCTACTTCCACCGCAATCTTCTGACCGAATTGACGCTTTTGCTCTTTCACGACTTCGTTAATGACTGATACATCAATATCTTTTGTATAATAAATCCCTGTGCGGTACTGACGTCCGACATCATTTCCTTGCTTATTGATGGACAGCGGATTAATCACCCGAAAATAATAGAGCAGAATTTCTCGCAAGCTAACCAAATTTTCATCATAAGTCACATGAACGGTTTCAGCATGGTCGGTCTGATGAATCAACTGGTAATTGGTAGATTCCACCTGCCCATTGGCATAGCCGACAGTCGTATCAGTCACACCTGTAATACGGGAAAAATATTCTTCCAAACCCCAAAAGCAGCCACCTGCTAGATAAATTTCAGCCATAAAAATACCTCATTTCTTTGTTCTTATTTTCTCACAAATTCCTAAAATGTTATAAGGATTTGATTAGAACTTTCTTGAGAATGATGTGGCAATGAACTGCCAAATACCACTTGTGGTTAGTCCAGATAGTGCAATTCCCCACGAAAATCTTCTATGCTTTCATAGCCTTTTTCTTCCATAATCGCTTTCAGCTCATTTGTAATGCGCTCAAAAGCCCCTACACCTTCTTTATGCAGCATTGTTCCAACTTGCACCATACTGGCTCCACAAAGAATGTGCTCAAAAGCGTCCCGCCCTGTCAATACACCGCCCGTACCGATGATTTGAATCGAAGGATTAAGTCGTTGATAAAAAGCATGAACATTAGCAAGTGCAGTTGGTTTGATGTATTCACCACCAATACCACCAAAGCCTTTTTTCGGACGAATGACAACTGTTTCATCGTTAATATACAGCCCGTTGCCAATTGAATTGACACAGTTGACAAAAGAAAGAGGAAATTTGTTAAAAATAGCTGTCGCTTGATCAAAATGTGCCATATCAAAATATGGTGGCAATTTAATGCCTAGTGGCTTGGTGAAATAGTCAAACACTTCACTCAAGATCTTTTCCGTCGTCTCAAAATCATAAGCGATTTGTGGTTTGCCGGGAACATTGGGACAAGATAGATTGAGCTCGGTTAAGCCTTTAAAATCACTAGCTTGCACCTTTTTCAAAAGAGCATGGGTTTCTTCTAGCGACAGACCTACCAGCGACAAAAAGAAGGTTCGGTTTGGTTCTGTCTGTTGTAATTCTAACAAGTAATTCAAATAATAGTCCAGTCCATGATTGGGCAGCCCCATTGAATTGATCGAGCCAAGCGGCACATCTTGGTAGCGCGGTTCGGGATTTCCTGCTCGCGCTTGCAAAGTAGCTGTTTTGGTGACAAAGGTTCCCGCAGCTGAGTCTTTAACTTCTTCTAACTCTTCAATCGTCATGCAGGCCACTCCAGCCGCATTCATCAGGCAGTTGTCAAAAGAAAAACCAGCGATTTGTGTTTGAGTTGATGACATGAAATACTCCTTTCATTTTTCTATTGTACCATTAAAAGCAAAAATCTGACTCTTTTAACGGAATAGAAGGAAAAAATGTTCGGGATAAGCAAATGAATTTTTGCTGAGCAGGATTTTGTTGTAAATGTTATGTAGGAATTTTCAGAAAATTCAACTTTTTCTTTACAGCACAAAAATTTTCTGCTATAATGACACACGTAACAAAATATAACATACACTGAACTCGGACGAAAGTCTAGCAAAAAAGATAGGCTCCCTTGTGTTCATCGAACACGGCGTCAGCCTCCTATTTTGTACGATTTTTACTCGTCCTCGTATCTTATTTAAGGAGAAGTCTATGACAACTGCTAAAGAATATATCCAAAACACTTTTGAATTGGTGAAAGCTCGCAATGCTCACGAAGCAGAATTTCTGCAAGCGGTGGAAGAATTTTTAAACACGCTTGAACCCGTTTTTGAAAAACATCCTGAATACATTGAAGAAAACATTCTGGCACGCATTACCGAGCCAGAACGTGTGATTAGTTTCCGTGTTCCTTGGGTTGATCGCGACGGCAAAGTTCAAGTCAATCGCGGTTACCGCGTGCAATTTAATTCCTCAGTTGGACCATATAAGGGCGGTCTTCGTTTCCACCCAACGGTTAATCAAGGGATTTTGAAATTTCTCGGATTTGAACAAATCTTTAAAAATGTTTTGACTGGACTGCCAATCGGTGGTGGTAAAGGTGGGTCTGACTTTGATCCGAAAGGCAAGACAGATGCTGAAGTGATGCGTTTCTGCCAAAGCTTCATGACAGAATTGCAAAAATACATCGGTCCTTCTCTTGACGTTCCTGCTGGTGATATTGGGGTTGGCGGACGCGAGATTGGCTATCTTTACGGTCAGTATAAACGCCTACGCCAATTTGATGCTGGTGTCTTGACTGGTAAACCACTTGGATTTGGAGGTTCTCTAATCCGTCCAGAAGCAACTGGTTACGGTCTTGTTTACTATACGCAAGAAATGCTCAAAGCAAACGGTGAAAGTTTTGACGGAAAGACCATTGTCGTATCCGGTGCTGGAAATGTAGCTCAATATGCTGTGCAAAAAGCAACTGCCCTCGGTGCCAAAGTCATTTCTGTGTCTGATTCAAATGGCTATATCATTGACAAGGACGGAATTGACTTTGATCTTCTGGTAGATGTGAAAGTAAAACGTCGTGCTCGTCTGACAGAATACGCTGCTGAAAGAGCAAGTGCTACTTATCACGAAGGCTCTGTCTGGACTTACGACGGTACATTCGACATTGCCCTGCCATGTGCCACTCAAAATGAAATCGATGGTGAAGCAGCGAAACGCTTGGTAGCGCAAGGCGTATTCTGTGTATCAGAAGGTGCTAACATGCCAAGTAATCTTGACGCCATTGCTGTTTACAAAGAACATAATCTCCTTTATGGTCCTGCTAAAGCCGCCAATGCTGGTGGAGTTGCTGTATCTGCACTCGAAATGAGCCAAAATAGTCTCCGTCTCTCATGGACGCGTGAAGAAGTAGACACTCGTCTGAAAGACATTATGACCAACATCTTCAACACTGCTAAAACAACTGCTGAAAACTACAATCTTGGCAAAGACTATCTAGCAGGAGCAAACATCGCTGCTTTTGAAAATGTCGCCAATGCTATGATTGCTCAAGGGATTGTTTAAACGAACATGCATGATAAAAGGCTGTGGACAGATTCGTCCACAGTCTTTTACTGTTCTTCTGCTGAAAATTTCTAAAACTTCACGCTTTTGGCTTCTCCCCACCTGACATTGTCATAAGCGAGAGTATAGGGCTGCTGCGAGCCGTCCTCACCGTCATACATCAGTTTCCATTCCACCTTTTCGCCCACCGCAAGCTCCTCTTTTATGTTGGCAGTGTCAAAAGTAGCGTCATCCAAGACATAGGATTCTCCCATTTCGTCTTGTAAATCAAAGTCATAGACATTGAGAGGGAGAGATTCGCTAGAGGTATTTTCGATAATGACTTTGGCGGTAATCGTTGCTCCTGTTGCTTGCCCTTTCATCCGCTCTTTGGAGTCCACATGAATGTATTGAACAGTGATTTTTATTCCATTTTCAAAACGCACGCTGTCTCCCAGACGGTGATGTTTATAACTATCTTGATAAACTGCAGTTCGAGCACCATGCCCTAGAACGGCAAAGTTAAAAATACTTAAACCAGCCACCACGAGGGTCATGAATACAAGCATGACACAGCTAATGATGGTCGTCCAAAACAAAGGCTGCTTATACAGGGGCTGTTTCAAGCGATAGACGTGACCGGCAGGGGTTTTTATTTCATGCGGTACTTGTTCTTCCATAATAATCTCCTTTCTGCTTACGCTGGTGCATAAATCGTTGGCAAATCAATTCCTTCCTTTAATAAAGCGTCATGATACAGCCTGTAAAATTGATGGTAAACGATGCTTTGGCTACCACTTTGGACGGTGATACTAATACGAAAATAAAATTGACCATTTTCGCTAACTTGCGGACCTAAAATCGTCGGTTCCTGCAAAATTTCTACTTGATTGCCCGCATATTCTTGATTGACCTGCTGGATAATCCGAGTGACCTTCTCCAAATCCGTCTGAGCGTATAATGGAATATCAATGAGCGCTCGCATATTACCGCGTGAGAAATTGCTGACGACGGTAATGTTGCGATTAGGAACGTAATGCAAAGCGCCATCTGCATCGCGCACTTGTGTCGTCCGAATTCCGACACTCACAACTGTTCCTGCAATTTTAATCGAGCCATTAGTCAGACGAACGCTGTCTCCGACATCCAACTGCCGCTCCAACAAAATAAAGAAACCATTGACTAAATCAGACAAGAAGCCTTGCGCTCCCATCCCGATTGCCACCCCAGCAATCCCAGCTCCTGCTAGTAAACTAGATACTGGCAAACCTAAAATCGCTAATATCCAATAAATCAAGAGAAAGTAAAGGGTGTAATTCAGCAAATTTTCAATCAAACGAGTGAGGGTCTTTTGCCGCCCTTCGTCTTGACTGGAGAGTTTCAAAGAGGGTGAGATAATCTTTCTTACGAGTACATGTACCAGCTTTTTAGCGAGGTAAAAGAGAGCTAGCAAGAGCAAAAGTGAAACGAGCTTGCTAAAGACATCATCTACCAAATGAGACCAGTTGAGTTTTTCAAAATAACGAGAGAATACATTCTTGTTCGCAAATAGCATAGCTACCTCCTACTTATTTCTATTATACCATATCTGAGCCTAATTGAATCAGGGGAATGCGAACTCCCCCAGTGTATTCTATCTAAAACAGATTGATTTTTCAGAATATTTATACTATAATGGGAGACATTATGATCATGAAGGGATTATATGATATGAAAAGAATAGTTTTGGCTTGGAAAAAATCTAGTTTGATTAAGCGTATTGCTATCGGGATTGCATTAGGGGCTGTCCTCGGCTTGACCTGTCCTAAGCTGTCAGCAATTGGCTTATTGGGAGATATATTTGTTGGTGGCTTAAAGGGCATTGCTCCACTGTTGGTTTTTGCTTTGGTGACCAATGCTCTATCACAACATCGAAAAGGACAAGAAACCAACATGAAAACTATCATTATCTTGTATCTTTTGGGAACATTCTCAGCAGCTTTAGTCGCAGTGCTAGCTAACTACCTTTTTCCTTTACACATCACACTCACAGCGTCAAAGACCAAGATTACACCACCAGATGGGATTGGGCGAGTCCTCAGTAATTTATTGCTCAAAGTAGTGGACAATCCAGTCAATGCTCTCATCACCGCAAACTATATTGGAATATTATCTTGGGCGGTGGTATTTGGACTTGCCATGCGTGAAGCCAGCAAAAGCAGTAAAGAGCTTTTGCAAACTATGGCAAGTGTAACCTCTAAGGTCGTTGAATGGATTATCAATCTGGCTCCTTTTGGGATTCTTGGTTTGGTCTTTAAGACGATTTCTGACAAAGGGTTGGCGGTGTTGGCTAACTATGGCAGCTTATTAGCAGTTTTAATCGCTATCATGCTTTTTGTAGCTCTGGTCGTCAACCCTTTCATTGCCTTTGTTCTGATGAGAAAAAATCCCTACCCACTTGTTTTGCGGTGTTTAAAAGTCAGTGGTGTGACAGCTTTCTTCACACGTAGTTCAGCTGCTAATATTCCTGTCAACATGAAACTTTGTGAAGAACTAGGACTCAACAAAGATACTTATTCCGTTTCTATCCCTCTTGGTGCCACTATTAACATGGCTGGAGCAGCTATTACCATCAATGTGCTCACCCTTGCTGCAGTCAATACATTAAGCATTTCGATCGACTTTGCGACAGCATTAATCCTCAGTATTGTCGCCGCTATCTCTGCTTGTGGCGCTTCCGGGGTGGCAGGTGGCTCTCTTTTGCTCATTCCTGTTGCTTGTAGTCTCTTCGGTATTTCAAATGATGTTGCCATGCAAGTCGTTGGGGTAGGATTCATCATTGGAGTTATCCAAGATTCCTGTGAAACGGCGCTCAATTCCTCAACGGATGCCCTCTTTACTGCAGTTGCAGAAAAAAGTATTTGGGGAAAAAGGAAAAAAGCGTAATACAATGAGGTTGGAAAAGTCCCAACCTCATTTTTTAATTAACCCAATTCTGCTTTAGGCTCTTTGCCCTTGCGACGGGCAAGGATATCCGCATAGTGCTTGCGGCTGTTATTGAACACGGAAAGGAAGGTTACTAATTTTAAATCCAATGAGCTTTTCTTGCTTCATAAATTCCTTCTTTCCTTTTTTACTTGTCACT
>OJYG01000020.1_pt1 | contig 93025 bp, 69 predicted proteins | sample 1600841 | NCBI WGS metagenome assembly OJYG01 (sample SAMN04436709, study PRJEB24849) | human gut metagenome | biome: human gut; feature: NICU; material: stool | host: Homo sapiens | place: USA: Saint Louis, MO | collected 2010-09-09
GCTATTTTCTTTAGAGTTGACATTGAGTAGTTTAAACTGTTGTTTTTAAGTATAAAAATAATATGAAAGACTAATTGTTTAGTATTTGTTATGTAATAACAGAAAGATGTTGACGCTGGAGACCTCAAAAAACGAGGAGGGACAGGGGGCGATGTAAGAAAAAAATTTTTATCGCTTACCAGGACGAGTTGTAAATATTAATTTTATGTGAAATATTTACATTTAATGGAAGTGAAAATAAGTAATTTCTTAAAAAATCTTATTCACCAAAACGTTAGTTCGTTAAAAAATGTCGTGGAAAGTAACGTTTAACTGCTGGATCAGCCGAAGAAAGCTTTGTCTGTGGGGAAGGTTAAGGAGGGTGATAAGTTGTTTAAGCCGGTAAACTACACGATGATAAGGTACGCTTTGCTGACGTGCTATTTCTTTTAAAGAGGCACCTTGCGCTAAAGTTTCAATCATCAACCAGTCAGTACGGCTAAAGCTTTCCGATAAGCGAGGTTTGGCGGCTGATAACAAGGCTTCGCGTACTGAGGCCAGGTTTTGTTGTCGTGACAGAACAAAAAAACGCCCAGCCATACGGATAAACTGTGTTATAGCGGGGGTTTTATCTGATACCAGCAGGTAAATCTGGATATCGCTTTGTTGCCAACTGAGCGCGCGTAGCTGGTTAAGCGCCTCAATACAGGAGACAGGTAGCGCCTCCATATCTACAATCAGTTGTCTGAGCGACCCCTTTTCAATCCACAAAGAAATGTCATCTAATGAGCGGAATGCAGCGGTACGTTTTCCGGAAAATAAGTAGTGACTCAATGAATAGCCGAGGTAGTTATCAGTTGTAATTATTGCCTGGGAAATGATACCAACCGGCAAGGCATAATTAAGCTGTTGGTCCAGTAACTCAAGGCGATCAAATATCTGCGGCGTTGGAGAGTGATAACGGCAGGCGCAGTCTTTGGCATTTCTTAAACGGCGGTGTCTTTCCCTGCGTGGTACGCTGCGCATCCTGCTTTTTCCATTGCTCTAATATATATCTGGTAATATGGCTGGCCATAAATAACCTTGTCCCATCGTTGCACCAGCGTAAAAAGCAATGCTTCGTTGCTCTGATGTTTCAATGCCTTCCATCAGCATTAACTGCTGAAAAAAAACTTCGCTATCATGTTTTGACGGAAGTTGCGTCAGGACCTCATAGCCGATTGATTGCGCAGTTGAGAGATTAACGATTGGCTCAGATTTTAACAATTCGCTGTTGAGATATGAATGACGTGTGGGCGAAGACGCCAGGTGTGGGGGATTTATCCTTTCCTTTAATAAAGTACCCTGTGCCACCAAACACTCCTCCAGGCATTTATGATGCAGCCATATATTTTCGACCCCTGAATCTATCAGGATATTATGGGCATCATTGTGGCAGCGTTAAAAAAATGCCTGTAGGTATCGTTACTTAATTATTGGTGAGATATTTCGTAAGCCTTGTAAAAAGTTAAGTGAGTTTACTTACTGAGTAAGAAATGAAGGTTAACTCTAATATACTTTAAAAACTGCTGCTCCGTTTTAACATGTAATTTTCGCATAATGCTCCGGCGGAGTGACTTTGTCTGCTCTTCAGAAAGTGAAAGTAAAGCGGCCGTTTCGCTTAAATGATAACCGCTGGCGATCAGTTTTAACAGGTGACGTTCTGTTACTGAAAAATGACGAGTCGTGCAATAGTGGCAAATGCCAGAAGGGACGCTATGTCGAAGCGCTCGTTTATGTAAAATCAATATCATTTTCCGGGTAATTTCTTCAACATCATCTTCCCGATAAATATGCGGCAGCATATACAGACATGGTCTGAACATGAGCTTTTCTTTATCGCATTTATTACAAATAATCGCCCGTAGCTGATGTTGGGTATGCATAGGTATCTGGTAACAGCCTGCGCTGAACCAATCATCATCCAGGGCCAGGAAAGCGATATCGGCATTATCTATCTCTTCTGGCGGCAGAAAGTCAATTTTCTGCTGCCATTGATTCGCCAGACGCGTCATGATGATTTTCAACCCATGCTCAAAGTGACTGTTTTGTTCCTTAATAGCGATACTCAGCATAAAAAATATCCTACACGGCAGGTGAATCATGGTGAAATATTAAAGAAACTTATTGATTTTCTAAATACTGGCGGCCTTAATTCCCACTTTATGCGTGCTGAGATGTGTCCAGGCGATTTCCTGGAACCTGGCATTGCGCCAGAAAAGACGATATTCGTACACTTAGTCAGCAACCAGAACAAAAGCCATTGACTCAGGAGTGCCTGACCGTATAATTCTCGCGTTTCGTCTACACGAAGTCTTCACTTCACAAGGCGCCCTTAGCTCAGTTGGATAGAGCAACGGCCTTCTAAGCCGTGGGTCGCAGGTTCGAATCCTGCAGGGTGCGCCATTTAAATCAATCAGTTAGGCAATAAATGTGGGAAACCCGCTACTGCACAAGGTCAAGTAACGGGTCAAGTATCAGATGTCGGCAGTTTTCTCTTTGTTTACCCATTCTTCGTAAACTGACTCGGTCCAACCGAGAAAAATGCCGCTGGGTGTTTTCTCTGGCTTGGGAAATTCTTTCCGTTTCGCATACATCCGCCAAAGAGTTGGCTTACTTTTCCCGGTAAGCGTACACATTTCTTTCATACCAATATATCGGGTCGCCATCTATCACCTCACTCCACGTTCAGTCCACGACAGTGGCACCACGTTTCGAACATTCGTTTAACCACTTCCCGGCAGTAGAATCCGTAGTTGTCACGCGTCAGGTCATAGCGGTTTCCATACCTCCTGAGCACCCATATCTCAAATTCTTTGTTCATCTCCACCTTCCATAACCTGAACCGATGGGGGAACAGGATACAGGCTATTGCTCTTTCACTGAAAAAATGCGCGCCCATGCGGTAGTGACTGAATCATCTGCCTGGAAACAAAAAAAATCTGCCGGTACCTGGGGGGCGATTATTCGCCAGCCGCTGGCGTATGCACAAATGCTGGGGGTGTGAGTCATGGCTGAAATGGTAACAGTGGGCTGCAAATTGCCGAACGGTCTGATGCTGGAAGTGGGACCGAAACAGGTACAGGTAGCAGGCTGGCGGAATAACGCCGTTAAAATCGTTGGGGGTTATGGCCTGACGCAGGTTGAAAAGGCGTTCTGGGAAGCCTGGCTGGCGGAGCACGGCCAGCAACCATATGTGAAAAACGGCGTTATTTTTGCGCAGGATAAGGCGAACAGCGCTGCCGCGCAGGCTACGGAGCAGGAAACCGTGAAATCCGGCCTTGAACCGCTGCCGCAGAAAAATCCGGCTCCGGGCATTAACCGCGATGATGAAGTGATGGACAAACCTCAGGAGTAAAACGGTATGGGCACAGTATGCCGCCAGCCCCCGACTCAATGCCCTCATTAACAGCTTTAACGCAGCGCTTTCCCCCGACAGTTTTATCAATGATTTTTATGACCTTATCTGGAACATCGATACTGCAGAAAAGTACGGTCTTGATGTCTGGGGAAAGATTGTGGGCGTCAGTCGCCGGCTGACGGTAAAGGACGATTTTAATTACCTGGGTTTCAGCGAGGCCCGGATGGACAACCCGGTAATGGATGACCCGCGTCCGTTTAATCAGGCACCGTTTTACAGCGGAAAAGCGGTTACCCGGACCGTTGACCTGTCTGATGAGATATACCGGCGGCTGATACTGATGAAAGCCATGTCGAATATTACTGACTGCTCTGTGCCGGATATTAACCGGATGCTGCGGTTTATGTTCGGAAAAAACCGCCGGGCTTATGTTCTGAATAATGGTGGACTGAGGATGAGTTACATCTTTGAGTTTGCTCTCTCGTCGGCAGAACTGGCGATTATCCAGTCGTCGGGAGCACTGCCGTCCCCGCCGGGTGTTTATGTCTCAGTGGTTTTAAAGGAGACCAGTAATGAAGCTTAACGATAAACCCCGTCAACTGGCAGTACCCTTTGCGAGTACCGGGGATAAAAATAATATCCCGGACAAGGCGACGCAGCAGACCAAAGAGAGCGGTAACGCGGCGTATGATTCGGGTTTTCCTCCGGTGACCATGACCCCGATTTCAGCGGGCGGTATACCGCCACACGGCAAGGATTTTAACGGTCTGATGCACGATATTACCGCAGCAATACGGTACGTCCAGGCTGGTGGTTTGTACACGTATAATGCCGATTTCGCCGGGGCCATTGGTGGATATGCAAAAGATGCCATTCTCGCCGGAGTCTCAACAACAGCGGTCTGGCTGAATACCATTGACGATAACCTGACCGATCCGGAAGGTGCCGACAGCGCAGGCTGGGTAAACCTGCTGGCAGATCCCCTGAAGCTGTTTCTGTGGCAGAAAAACAATCTGTCAGACCTTCAGAATAAAGGAACGGCACGGGATAATCTTCAGGTCTACAGCCAGGAGCAGACGGATCTTAAATACCTCGCCAAAGACCAGAACGGTGGCGATATTCCGGAAAAGCCGCTGTTTGTACAAAATATCGGAGCGCTTCCTGCCAACGGTACGGCTGTTGCAGCGAACAGACTGGCATCACGCGGCGCGCTTCCGGCACTGACTGGCACGACAAGAGGCAGCGATAGCGGCCTGATAATGGGCGAGGTTTACAATAACGGTTATCCAACGCAATACGGGAATATTTTGCGTCTGACCGGAACCGGTGATGGGGAAATTCTCATTGGCTGGAGCGGGACAAACGGTGCGCCAGCGCCCGCATATATTCGCAGCCATCGAGATACCGCCGAGGCTGAGTGGTCCGAATGGGCAATGCTCTACACCACACTAAACCCACCTCCGGATTCGCATCCAGTAGGGGCGCCGATAGCATGGCCGTCTGATGCTACCCCAGCCGGTTACGCCCTGATGCAGGGGCAGTCCTTCGATAAATCTGCTTACCCGTTACTGGCTATAGCGTATCCGCCCGGCGTTATTCCTGACATGCGAGGCTGGACAATCAAAGGTAAACCCGCCAGTGGGCGAGCTATACTGTCGCAAGAAATGGACGGCAACAAATCGCACAGTCACAGCGCCAGAGCGCAGGATACCGACTTAGGGACAAAAACTACCTCATCCTTTGATTACGGCACGAAATCGACCAATACCACGGGCAATCATACTAACCAGTTCGGCGGTTATATCAATTCATACTGGGGAGATTCCAATCACACTTCATTTCAGCCTGGAGGTGGTGCGTGGACACAGGCCGCTGGCGACCATGCGCATACAGTTTATATCGGAGGACACGAGCACACCATGTATATCGGTCCACACGGACACGTCGTTATTGTGGACGCAGACGGTAATGCGGAAACCTTTGGTCTTATGGACGGCGGTGTGGATGCTGCTATTACGGCATATTTCGGGTCGCAATTACAGGAACGGGTACAGCAAAATATCATCCGTGAATACCTGGGGGAACAGCCCGTCGGCACCGCCTTTGTTATTGAAACGGGTAACAGTAAACATCCGTGGCTGGTTCACGCCCCGACGATGCGCGTTCCGCTGATTATTGACGGCACCGACGCGGTTTATAATGCAACACGGGCTGCGTTACTGGCAATTTTTCAGCACAATAAAAGCGCCGGAGAAGACCGGAAAATTACATCTGTTGCATTACCTGCAATGGGGGCCGGATGTGGTCAGGTCCCCCCGGACAGCGTCGCCCGGCAAATTGTACTGATATAGCCCCTCCTGATATTCCCTCCAGTCATATTGCTGTTTTTGACGCTGAAACCCAAACGTGGAGTCTGCAGGAGGATCACCGCGGCGAGACGGTTTACGACACAACAACCGGCAATCAGGTTTATATCTCCGATCTTGGTCCGCTACCTGAAAACGTCACATCAGTTTCACCAGGTGGTGGATACAAAAAATGGGATAGTAAGGCTCAGGTCTGGATGAATGATGAAGCTGCGGAGGCCGCAGCCAGACTTCGTGAAGCTGAAGGAACGAAAAACAGACTCCTGCAAATAGCGTCTGAAAAAATCGCGCCGTTACAGGATGCAGTGGATCTGGACAAAGCAACCAATAAAGAAAAAGCTTCTCTTCTGGCATGGAGAAAGTACCGGGTACAGGTAAACCGTGTTGATACTTTAAAGCCTGTCTGGCCGGAGAAACCAGCCAGTAGTTTATAATTTGTCAGGAAAGCTCAGGCCTTATTTATAGCAAATATGAAGAAGGCCTGTCTGTCATAACTGATATGGTTACTGGTTAGTATATTAAATTTATACTCAATAACCTCTACACATTTTAAACCAATCTTCAGGGAAGGGTATGCCAGCAGGCCAAAGATTACACCACTTTTGAGGCATTGGCTTAATTGTTTCTTCTTTTTTATGATCTTGAGAGTCTGCCGCTATTGTAAGAGCAGGATATAGTGAAGATGGTAATATTAAAACCATTGCTAAAAATACGCTCTTGACGTGTTTCATAATATGTTACCTGTTAAATTGTGGCACACTATCCTTACGGTTACAGCATCCTTTACTATAGATATTAAACGTTATTCATTACCATCAGGTGAGTAAATAAAAACCATTTATAAAATATTTAACTTAAATAAAAATGATAAGCACTATTATATTTTATTTCCAATGTAAATTAATTCATGTGAAAGTGATTTCATGTGCTTTTCAAATCATGGCTGGCTCGCTCCCCCGGAGGAACAGGCCAGTTAACATTATCAGGAGTGTTTGTTATATCAATCAACTTCACTTCATTCTTGTAAGCCAGCCACACTAACAGTTTTGATCCTGTCCGCGTATTGTGGACACAGCCTTAAGCGAGGTTCTGGTTTTCAAATTGTTCCGGACTGAGATCGCCGCAGACCCTGATGGCGCAGGCTGGACGCTATCGTTTTTACATTGTACCTCAGGCCCCAGGTTCACTTCCTCAGCAAGCCGGGGCGCACCGTAGCGCTGTTTTGCCTGGCTGAAGGCCTCTCTTACGACATTGTCGCAGTCTTGGCGGAACTGCTGGTGGGTATTAACGACTGTGCGCCTTGTTTGCCAATGCCGATTCCGAACTCATTCTGACGCCGATCATCATTGCCGTGTTGCTCGCGCCTGGTTTCAGCAAAAGCACCACGCTGGCTATACTGCATTTCTTTTTCCGCAGGGAGAAGTGAGTAAATGAGTATGGAAATGGAGCTTTCCCTATAATGGCGGCTGAAGCTAATCATGTGTCATGTATTGCAAATGTCAAAGTGATAAATAAAGTTTCAACAGTCTGTGTTTTTTGTGAAAACGACTCGCTATGGTGCTAACCCTATATGAGGGACTGATTGAACATCAGATATATCCCGGCTTATTTAATACTGCTTACTATGAGGGTAATAATATGTTTTCTCTTATTAAATCACGTAAAGTTTTATTCATAACAACTCTTCTGCTGCCCAGCCAGCGTTCGCCCTGGGGTGCATAGGGGACGGTGGTAGCACTGCAGACTGTGCAAAGGTTTGTTCCCTGGCGGCAGGTTTAGGCCCCCTTGGTTTTCTCATTTGCTTTTAATGTCTGAGAAGTGGTTATCCTGAGCCTTTCCTGTTCATGTAGTGAAGGCCCATTCAGAACATCATATTTAAACTATCGTAATGGAACAAAGAGTTACTTTAAAGAGCTCTTTGTTCCTTTAACCTTGATGAAGATGGTCAACGTCTGGTTTTACAATTCCGATACAGACAGGATAGCTGCTATGTTTGTTATCCATCTGGAAGGTTATCTGGCTGATAGCATCAAGCGCCAGTTGTGGCCATTGCTTCAGTACCCAGTGTGCCACTACAGTGCCACTACATTGGTGGCCGTAGGCCAAAACTGACGCCGGAGCAATGGGCGCAGGCAGGGTGCCTTATTAGGGCAGGAGTACCGCGACAGCAGGTAGCGATTATTTATGATGCGGGGCTGTCGACGCTGTACAGAAAATTCCCTGTGTTAGGGTAATGCAGTATTTCCACGGTGCGTGCCACCCAAATATGTGCTGTGGATGCTTTATAGGGTGTGCCATTTTTGTGTCAAACATGGTGAAGCATCATTCTATTTCTAACATCATGTGCCATTGAGTTGAGCAATGTGAATGCGGAAATGTGTATTTGAAACAGTTAGTTAAATGTGATTCTACTAATTCGTAATGCGAAGGTTGTAAGTTTGATTCCTGTTATTGCAACATTTCAATGTTACTGTAACTTCCGTGTTAGCCCATAACCATTCCAATTTCTACAAGACAGGTGCTTGCTATATATTTACCAATCAGTCATTTTAAAAGTGCGTCATAACCGGAGAACTGTCCTCGTCAGGAGGCCTGTTTTCAGAAAGGCAATATCCTGTTTCGACAGTAGCTTATATGTGACCGGGTTAGCAGCACATTCCCCTCCGCCACATTCCAGTACAGTTGAAATAAGGTTGGCAGTAATCAGTAACAGAAATACCCAACCGACAATACTGAACAGGTCCGGATTAATATTCAATGAACGAAATGCAACATTCATGCTACTGATTGCCAGAATTACCGCAACAGCAATAATAATCAGAATTGACGTAATCAGAGTCCAGGTATAAAAGTGTAATCCAAAAAATGCAGAACCATATCCTGTGTCACCGGGCATGATATGCAAACATATTTGCCGGGATGCCATAACTCCGGTCAGGATACTGCCAATAATTACCATCCCGTAATGTATACCTCGTAGACCAAAGCAGAGGTTAAATAAAAAGCCAAAACCGGCGATGATGAGGCCAGCCCGCTGTAATAAGCAAATTGGACAAGGCAGCTCATGCCTGACGAGTTGATAATAAAAGGCTACAACCAGAGCAACGCATATCCCAAGGAGTCCCACCTGATTAATCAGATGAACAAATGTTGTTGGATGATGATGCGTTTTCATACACACTCCTTAAAATGACAAAGTCAGCGAATTGGTCATATGATGAATGAATGATAAAATAGTGACGATGAGTAAAACGGCCCACAGAATGTAGCTGACTTTATCCTTTCTGTTTATGGCCCCCATTGCCACGCTCAGTGCAAGCAAGAATGGCAGAAACATGAACATAAAAAACTCCTTTATTACATTGCTTGTTAATATAATCGCTGTGTATTACCGGGTCTGTATTCCAGCTTATCCACCCCGCATTAGCCGGAGCTCAGTAAGGCATCAGGAATTATTTGCGTTATTATAAATCGATTATTTCTGTGATGAGTTATCCCGGCATCGGCTGGTTACAGGGATATTTCTGGCGACAAGAGTAAGAAATATCCCGATAACTAATGGTATAATAAGCAGCATTGAGTGTGTTGAAATAGCATATCCATAAATATAGTCTTCCAGACTTACCGCAATCAGCGGAAAGATAAGAAATACAAGCGAAGCCTGGAAGGCATTAGCCTTTTGCTGAAGTGCAAAGTAGCACAGGATACCAAAAACTCCGGCAAAAGCCCCGAGATACAGGGTAGCTAATATTGAGTGTACTGAGAAGGTTGATACTTGTGGTCTTTCAAAAAACCATCCTGTCGCAGAAAGTATCAACCCAGCTAAAAGGCACGGGAGCGCATTAAATGTGATAACAGAGATAGTACAGCTTCTTTTCTTACATTGTGTATATATTATGGTATGGATTAACACAGCAGAAATAAGCGCAGTGATACCCTGCCAGTGACTCTCTGTACTTGTATTCGTTTCTTCAAGAAGTATCCCCGTCAATGCAGTGATTGCGATAGTTAAGCCCGCGATCTGCATTAGTTTCGCTTTTTCATTTAGAAACAAAACCGATGCTATCAAAACGGCCACAGGCATATTCGCAAAGATAATGGCGGCAAGCCCAGAGTTGACATAGGTTTCACCATAAATCATTAGTGAGAAAGGAATGCAAAAATAAAAGATGCATATCACAAACTGGAATAATCGTTGTCCGGGAGGAAACAACAGTGTTTTTTTTCTTAACCATGCAATGATGATTAAAAAAGGTGCTGCAAACATAAACCTCATTCCGGTTGCAAACACTGGAGGGATAGTTTCAACGGCAATTCGCATGGCCAACCATGTAGTCCCCCAAGTCAGTGAAACTAGCATGAATAATATAGATATCGACACCTTGCGCATAAGATCCTCTCCGTAAAAAAATTAATTTAGCTTTTTAGCTAGAAAAAAGTAGCGTTTTCTTCACTGTGTTTTTTATATGTTTAGATAAAAATTTCTCTATCAGAAGACGCAGTTATGCTGAATGAGAAAAATAATAAATGACTCAGGCTGTTACCACACGATTGTCCACTGCGCCTGTAAGACCTGGCAGCAGTTGTCGATTTAATGTCTATTCTTGCTGGAAGGCATAAAACGCCTTGAAGATGAAGAGCTCATCATTAGTCGGGTCCCTTGTTGAGCCAGGACAGGTTTAACTTATCGCTTTCAACCCTTACGATGATAAATGATCTTATCCACCCATAATGGACATACGGCTAAATGAGTAAATTCTCAAGTAAGAGGCAGGATCTGTATCAACCAGTAAGAAGCCCCAGAAACAGCACCGGCTGAATTCCGTCAGGAAGCTCTGAAACTCGCTGAATGTACGTTGCCCGCGAACGATTGTTAATCAGCGCCATAGCAAGAATAATTGTTTGTTTCACAAGGAGATAGAAAAAACTATAGCTTTGCGCCGGGGCGGAGGCAGGAGGAGATAACTCGTTGTAATAGAATGTTTTTATATGGCGACCTTAATACTGGCGCCATTTGGGATAAAATCTAATCAATTAACAAAATTGTGATCCGCTTCTAAATTACTTCTCCTGGCCGTACGGCTACCTGGAAGAATTTGTTCTGAGTCAGATTCATCACCAGAGCTTGTAAAACCCATTACGTAGCCGCAGAACATAATGGGTTACCAGAGCAAAACAGTTTATAACGTAATATAGATGCCAGACACACTACGACGCGATGCCTGTAATTGCGCATTAACGCTTCCTGCTGTTACTGTTTGTCCGCCGATCGCCTCAAGTGAGGCAGTAAAATCACCGCTGTAGGTTTCTACTGAACCGGATGATACCCGTGTGGTTAAATCTTTATAGCCATACCAGCCTCGGGCGTTGCCGATGCCCGTCCTGATACGATCGGGCAACAGATTAATCGGCGTACCGGCATCGTTATAGATGCGAATTCCCACTCCGGAAGCTACGCCGGGGTCGCCATAATGGGCGTCCAGTAGCCACGACAGACCGCCTGCGGATGCGGTTATCCCCAGGCGACGAGCCACCGCCACGGCGGTTGGTTGATTAACGACAAACCCCATTGCGACATTGGCGGCACTAATGGTTGGACGGGGGCTGGATACGGCGCCGGACTCACATTCCAGGCTGACGTGGAAAGGTACCTGGCTACTCCCCCCGGCGGCTAATACGCCGACGGCGACAGGGGGAATTTTCACGATCGCAGGATAATCTGTGATTTTACATAACGCGCCGCGAACATAGGTGACGCTATTATATGTACTCCATGCCCCGGGCCAATAGCTGGGCCAGCCATAATAATCGCTGGCATGATCCAGTCCCGCTTTGATCCGCTCGGTAATCAAGCCTGGGCCTTTAAACGCGATATAACCCCGAGGCTGCGTCCAGGTATCTCGGTCCATTGGATTCTGGTAGGCAAAATATTTTCTTGAGTCAATTTTAAACATCTCATATAACACGTTGCTAAACGCGCTGGCAGGAATATAAATATATTTGTCATCCTGAAACCAACTGTCTGCGGTAAGTTGGCGTTCTTTCCAGAAACGGCTGTAATATTCGCCGGTACTGAGGTTTGTCATACGGACAGCAACATTACGCTCCACATCATAATAGGCGCCTTCTACTTCGGGAGTAAAAAATGCCCCCGCAAAAGCGCTATCGCCATTTGTCGAATACATCTCATAGAGCTTCCCGGCATCGGCGGAATCGCAGCGGTAAAGTACCTGTTTACTGGAATAGGGCGTGCCGGTGGCGGCCGTCAGGAAGTTACCGATCCCACTGGCCAATAGTGTGCCGGAGGGTTGAAATGTTTCACTATTACTGATGCTAATCACCGCTGGCAAACCGATATTACCGGTATTCGTGTCAGTTGCGCCGATCCAGTTTTGCGCCGTGTAGCCCGCTTTTATCGCCGCGTCAGAGAGCGCGCTCTTATCGGTGACTTTGATACATGACGACCATGTTCCGGTGCTGACGAACAGGCTGGTGATAAACAATAGCGTTCGGAAACTAAAAAGCATTGTGCTATTCCTTCTCGCAGATTTTGTTCAGATAGAGAAACGGTTCTTTGGTGTGAAGATCGAGTTGGTAGGCAACCCGGCAACGCTGGTTTGCTTCTTTTCCCCAGCGCACCAGTAGAGAACCCGACGGATGGGCGATACGGGCATAAATCTGTCCACTCTGACCGACCATGCCGATGTTTGTGCCTTCACCGTTGAAAACATCAGCGCCCATTGGCGGTATGCCGCCATCCGGCATCTTCACGGAGATCAGCACTGCTTTGCCGCTGATAGTGGCGAAATTGACACGCGCGATGGCGCCGGCATAGGGCACAATCTGCTGACTTCCTCCCGTCAGTTCGGCATCGCTGCGCATCTTACGGGTGTCGAGCGTAACGTTATTGACGCGGTAAGGAGATAATGAAGGCAGAATGGCGTAACCAAAGCGATCAACCACAGCGCCCTGGCCATTTTGTACGATCGCGCCCTGCGCGCCATCGGCATGAATAAGCGCAAAGGTATCGCTGGTATAGGGGCCAGCCGTCAGACCGCCAGGGTGGAGTACCAGGGTGCCGGACGCGCCCAGCCCTTCCTGACGATAGTTATCACCCTGGTCATAGTTGGCGCGAAGTGCGCCAAACCGGGTGTTTTGTTGTAGATTACCGCCAAACGTCGTTGGCGCGCTGCTATCGCTATTACTATTGCGATAACGCTCGTAGCCGCCATAAACCGACCATGACAGGTCGCTGTTTTCACCGCTACTGCCGGTCATGGATACGGTTGAGGAACGGCTTTGACTGGACTGGTTATAATTCATGGCGACAGACGTTCTGTTTTCGCCCCAATCCAGCGGTATAGAGACATTAAACGACATTGTGGTTTCGGTATATTTTTGTCGGCTACTCACGTCCAGTGGTTCGTTAACGCCGTGATAAAAGCGATCGTAATCCCAGGTGGTGCGCTGTCGTGCGATATTCACCCCGTAGCTTATATTCCGCCACTGGTTGCTATACCCCATTTGTAGCTGTGTTATACGCGATTGGTTATTGTAGTAGTCTGCGGTGCTGGCGCTGAGGTTAAGCGTGCCAAGCCGTCCTAACGGCTGGCTTACCGTCGCGGACAGGCGATTGCGCTGATGCAGCGTGTCGGAGTAGTAATCAATCCCCGTTTTTGCTTCCCGGCGTACGCCGAGCACGTCCTGAAGATCGCGAAAGCCGTTGGTTGAATAACGATAAGCCGCCAGTACCAGGTTAGTGCCGGTGGTAAACGTTTTGCTGTAACTGAGTTCCGCGCGCCAGCCTTGCTGGCGATCGTTATGCTCTGCGCGCGCATTCGACCAGGTGGCGTTAAGGCCGAACGCGCCCATACCGGTGGCCCAGACGCCGCCCGCCAGCCATGCCTGGTAACGCTGCGCAATTCGTGAACCGAGGTTGAGGGTAATGGTGTTATTAACGCCGTGCTGGAACGTTCCCTCAAAGAAACGATTTTCAATATCGTAGTACTGACGGACCCTGCCGAAGGCCAGCGAATAGTGCCAGTTACCGGGACGTACCGAATCCGGCACGGAAGAATAAGGCACGGTGAAACGTGAGGTTTTACCGCTGGCCTCGATAACCTCTACCTCCAGATCGCCTTGATAACGGGTGTTGTACAGATCGTCAATATAAAATGGGCCCGGCGGAACGTTGGTTTCATAAATCACTTTCCCCAGTTGTTTTACTACCACGTGCGCGCTACTGGCCGCTACGCCCCGAACTTCCGGCGCATAACCGCGTTTGCCCTGCGGGCGCATCCGCTCGTCGGTGACAAGCTTAGCCCCGTTAAAAGACAGACTGCCGAATAAGCTGGAGTCCGTATAGCTATCGCCCAGCGACAGGATACTGTTAATAGACGAGACAGGTCTTTGCACCCAGGTTCGAACGCTATTATAGCGCCAGGCGCTTCCGCTCTGGTTGCTATTGGCATAGCGCAGATTACTTTGATGACGGACCTGCCAAAGTCCGAGGTTAACGCCCATGTTTAAACCGCTCCATAAGTATTGGTAGCGATAATGGCTGTCGGTATTTTCGGTGTGGGTCCAGTTTGTGTTATGGCGTAAAAACAGCGCCAGCGCGCCGCTATCCCACTCTGAAGGGGAGATATAACCGCGCGGTTTGTGCGTAAGTTCGGTCATTGGAATCGTCAGCAACAGGCGAAGCGTGGCGCTATCAAATTGCCAGCCGGCATGAGGTACCCACTCCCTGAGCGGGCGACACTCGGTCGCAGCGTCGGTCGCGGGGAGTGATTTTATCTGTGCTGCTTTCATCACCGATAAGGGCAGGCAGGGTTCAGCCTGTTGACCCTCTTTTACAGCATTAAATCGAATATTAGTGCTCGAGGCTACCAGCGTGCCATTAACGTAAACGTCGGCAAGATAGTCTCCGGAAGGCGTTTGCCGTTCATTAAAACGGGCAATATTTTGTCCGTAAGTGGCCCCCTGAAGTAGCGCAGGATCAAAATAATACTCTTCACCTTGCGCGGAGCCTGAGCAAACTATGGCGATCAATAGCGCAAGGCTTTTGCGGTTCAAATTAATGGTGGGGGACATCGTAGCTCTCGCTTATCCTTGCGCCCAGGTCGTTAACCAAAGTAACGGTGACTGTACCGGAGAAGGATTTGAGTGACCGTTTGCCCGGCAGCCACCAGGTTTGACTGGAGAAAGGGGCAATCATGTCAGCATCCAGGTTATACGAAGCGCCGTTCACTTTTACATTCAGGTTACTTAAAGAGGCAAACCAGGGCTGCGGATTAACAATAACAATACCGCTTTTTCCGGAACCCTTATTTACCGTTTTAATCTGTAGTTTTTTCGCCAGATTATCAGGTTTACCTAGCCCGTCAGGACGATAGAAAAGTTTTATTCTTGAGCGCAGCATCACCAACATTTTATTTTGCCCGCTGTCGCTGCCAATATTCGTTGGTGGCACCTGTAATACGTTAAACCAGAATACTGACTCACGATCCTGCGGCAATTTTTTCGTGTTGTTATAAATTACACGTACCACCTGGCCTGCTTTGGGTTGAATACGAAATACTGGCGGCGTGGCAATAAACGGCATCGCGCTGCTATTTTCCGGGCTGGTATTCATATCGCCATCGTCAAACCAGGTTTGTACGATATAAGGTATTGCATCATTATTTTTTAACTGCACATCTACGGAGGAGGCTGTTGATGGGTAAATTATTCGACTACCCAAAATAGTAACGCTCGCCCACGATGCTGTGGCGGGTAGGGCCAGCAATAGAAAAACTATTAAGTAATATAATGCGGAATGTCGGGTATCCATTTTCATCTCAACAACTCCCTGGCGATTGAAAATGGTCTGGCGTTTCAACGCCAGACCGTAGCGACAATTATTTATACGAAACGGCGTATTGAAGGGTGGCAGCGACTGTCCCAGCCTCTGCTTTCCCGGTAGAGTAATACCGCGCGGTATAAGTCGCGCTCGCTTCAGAAGCATTTGGTTCCAGCTGTAGGTCGCCGTCGCCAGTAAAGCCGCCGGTCAGATTGATTGGCTCCCCTGAAGTGTCGAGTAATTGGACTTCAACATTTTTCGCGCTGCCAGTATTACCCAGGTTACCGTTACTGGTGACCTGATTACCAACAAAGACAGTGGAAATTTTTGTTGTTTTGTCCTTAGAGCCGGTACACCCGGACAGCCCAATATCAAACGTTATTGGCCCCGCGGTTTTCCCTTGTTCTGATAGCTCTTTAGTACTTACTGTTGGCAATAACACGACGGGTTTAGCCTGATTACCATTAATCACGACAGAGCACGTTTCATCAGAGACTTCCCCTTGAAAGGTGATGGTGTTATCAGAAACAGCCATCGCGCTGCTGGAGACAAGAAGCGAGCCTGTGATCATTGCTAAATATTTTTTCATAGACATATAATAATGTTCCTGTATTAATCTTTACTTTTTCAGGACGAGTGCAATTCGCCCGAATGTTTCGTGCTTATGGAGGAGTGGTAAAAATAACGATCATTAACTCTATTTTTGGATGTGAGCTATACCCTCCTGACTATTGATAATGCGATATAAAACAAACAGACTTATTTCTCTTATCATGAAATAGAGCGATAAGCACTTTCGTCCATACATCTCATTAGTACAACTGATAGTGTTATCATTTGATTGAGTGTAATCCGATAACAATTCTCTCCGCGTCTGAATAGATAGACTATGTTGCAATACAAACCTGCACATTTTTGCTATGTAAAATCCGCATCAGTTAAACCTCCCGATGGATAATACGATGGTGAGATTAAGGTAAATTTTCTGAAATGTGCTTCTGAAACAGTATAATTAGTCTTACTTTTTTCTTACTTTTGGCCTTTCAGAAGTTTCCTGAGTTTGCGTTAAGGTAAAGAAAAGTGTTCAGATTTACCTATAACTGTTTGATTTGTAATGTGCAGGTAATACTTGTGTCAATTATTGTTTACTATAAGTGAGACTTATAAGTTAAACTCAGGTTAATTAGGGGGCTGAATTCTTTTTTGAGCATGATAATATGTCGTCTGAATGATGGATGCAGTTACCTTTAGGATTGTCATGAATGAAAGCATATTTTTACTTGATAAGCGTGTTGTATTTGATAGTACGAAGATGACCTTATCGCATGGTAATGAGATAATCAGAATATCAGAAGCTGAGACCCATCTGCTTCTTGCTTTTTGGCATGGTCTTTACAAAAAAGAAGATATTATTCATTTTGTTTGGGAAAATCGTGGAGGCTGCGTTTCAGAATCAAGTTACTATAAACTCATTAATCAAATGAGAAATGATTTTAGTAGCATCGGTCTACAGCCATCTGATATCGTAACTCGCCCTCGGGTGGGGGTGTCGCTGTCTGTTGCCATTGAACCTATAAAAAAAATCACCTCCCTAAAGGTGAGTGATGAAAACGTTAAAGGCACCCTGACTCGGGAGAACATATTTTACAAAATTAAACGTCACAGCGTATTTGTGGTATTAACAGGAGCCATTCTTTTGGTATTGCTCTATGGTGTATTTACTATATATAAAGCGCCTGTTCGTAACAGCCCTGATAGTTTTTTTACATATCTTGGCGAATATAACGATTATGCAATCTATAAAACAAAAGAGGATAAGGTCACATTAAGTGAAGTAGTTTTTGCTTTTAACTCTCTAAAAATTAAAATTTACCGGCAAAATGGACGCCATCTTTATTATATCAGGGAGCCTAATATGAATATTTTTCTGCAATGCTTAAATCCTGTTGAAATGGCGGTGCCAAAATGTATTACAGTAAAAGAACGTTACTGATTATATTTGTAATATTTATCGCCATTGTCGCAATCGGATCGATAATAGCGCTTGAGTGGGTAAATCGTGACTCTTATAGAACCAATAATCTTATATGCACGACAAAATCAGAAGCGTATATTGCGCCACGAAAATTGTACATGGATGGTGGACTTGTGCTGGATCTTAAATCCGGCAGGATTACCCTACACTACGATGTTACTACCGATACGAAAGAGAAACGGCTTTTTTTTCGTGATATCTGCATCAGCAAACTGCGCAGAACGGGTATGAAAACATTTACTTTTAAAGTCAATTCAGTTAAGACTTTTGAGTCTGATACTGCTGGCGATTTGTTTTCCTGGTTGAGACTGTTACAGCCTGGTACGATTAATGAGTTAAAGATGGTCAAAATTGGGAAAAATACCTACATGTTTTCGCTTAATCGACATTTGTATAATGTGTGTACCACCAGTAGTAACGTTGAGTTGTAGCCAATAATCCCTGTATTGATGGGAATTCGTTCCGTGATTTATGCCTCATCAGGCAGCGAACCTGGCATCTGGCTAACATATTGAATTTAGATATCTGCTATCGCTTATTCTAACGATAGTATCCTGCACCTGTTGGGTATTGATATTTTCTTGTCTATTTTCGGCACAGGGAGTGCCATCTTGCTATCATTAAGAACGTATAATCTATCTCTCAATATTGCTTTTCTATATTAATGTTACTTTAGTTAACCTATAAAAGCGTACAGTGGCAAAAGGAAGGCCGGTAAGAGGGCAATGATTTGAAAGTAAGAAAGCTATTTCTGATGTTGTTTATTGCCGTTCCACTGATCGTAATGATATTGGTGGGGTTACTCGCGGGTATCTTCCAGCTAAAACGAGATATCGCCGTCAGCGCCAATACGCTGCTGCGGTTTAGCGCGGATATATCCGCCGCCTCCTGGCAAGTCGCCGGAAAAGCCGCCAGACTGGCTGAGAGTTCTTGCACTGACACGCTGAAAGAACTGTCCAGAACGCGGGCCTTCACTCCTTATGTCCGTGACATTGGGTTTCTGGAAAATGGCGATATCACTTGCTCCTTTGTCACAGGAACCGAACGCTATCATTTTTCCCGGCTGGCAGGGCTTTCTTTACCTGCTTCTTATCCGGAACGGTGGTTGCGATCTATCGGTAGTATGGCCGAAGGACCCGATCGCCTTGTTGTGGTGTATGTGAAAAAAGTAGCAGCGGATAAAGCGGCTTTCGTCATTGTGGATTCGCAGTATGTCCAGGAGCTCATGGAGATATTGGCTGCAGAAAGAGCATCAGCCTTTAGCCTGACATTCGGCGCAGGAGAGGCGATTACAAGCGCTGCGAAGTTGCGCGGTAAGGCGTTTTTAACGCAGCGGTTCACCTCAACCGATCACACTATCCAGCTGATGGTGCGAACCCCTTTCTCAACGTTATCGGCATACTGGTTACAAAACCTTTTTATTTTTATTCCGCTGTCATTATGTCTTTCTGTAGGGATGATGTTGTTCTACAGGCGTTGGTATTTAAAACGCTTATCTCTGGCCCGGGAGATTGCCAGGGGAATAACGCACAATGAATTTACGGTACATTATCAACCTGTTTTTAATGTTAAACACGGTAGTTGCGGCGGCGTGGAGGCGCTAATGCGCTGGCCGCAACCGGATGGCCGTTTTATAACTCCCGATATTTTTATTACCGCCGCAGAAAATGAAGGCATGATTATTCCACTCTCTCGTCATCTGTTCGAACTGATTGTTCATGACGTGATAAACTGGACTGTACCGGATGATTTCTATATCAGCGTAAATATATCGCCTGCGCATCTTATGGATGACGGTTTTATACAAGATATAGAGGCGCTCAGGACTCGTTTGGGAACGATAACGCTTATGTTGGAGCTCACCGAACGTAGCCTGATTGTAGAACCTTCACAGGTCGCAGAAAAACTTTCAACGCTCCGTGAAAAAGGCGTGTTAATAGCGATTGATGATTTTGGGACCGGCTATTGCTCCCTCTCCTATCTCCAGCAATTACCTGTAGACTCTCTTAAAATAGACAGAACGTTTATCGATACCATTGATACCAGCAGCGATGATGTTCCTGTCCTGGATACTATCATTACGCTGAGTCAGCGACTGGGACTCAATGTGGTTGCCGAAGGGGTCAGTACCCAGCACCAATTGCGTTACATCTTAAGCCACGGGGTAGGATTCGTTCAGGGATTTCTTTATGCCAGGCCGATGGGGACTAATGACTTTATGAGTTGGCTTGGCAAGTCAGCCCAGCGGCAAAATGGTTTGCTCAAGGGGGAAAGCGGATCCGCGAGCGATCTGGTGGCTGAATAATGCAGGAACTCGCTACGGAAAAAAATTCAATAGCACGATATATCCTGGTAATATGTTTATGCCGTGAAGAAACGTGATAGCACTGGGGCGGATATTTTTATGAGTCAGAACAATTATCTGATTGACAAAAGGGTTATTCTTGATTGTGAACGAATGACGCTTTCCTGCGCCGGAGAGTCGATAACGATATCTGAATCGGAACGCAGTTTGCTTATCGCTTTTTATGAAGGCCTTTTTAAAAAAGATGATTTAATTAACTATGTCTGGGGGCGCAAAGGTGTCGTGGTCTCTGATGCCAGTTATTATAAACTGATTAACCAGCTACGAGGATCATTTGATAAAATTGGTCTTAAGGGGGCGTCTGTTGTGACTCGCCCTCGCGTGGGTGTTTTACTCTCAGTTTCCATTGAACCGTTGAGTGATGAGGCGCAAAGTACGCCGTTGCCTGCTGTTGCTGAAACAGAATTATCGACGGTTGAAGTGCGGCGCGATGACACTATTATTCCCCCAATACCGGGCGCTGTGAATAGAAAAGATTGGCTCTACTTTTGCCTGGCCGCGCTTCTGATGTTTTTTATGATTTATAAAGTTAAGGGTGAAAATATTGATTATTTTACCCTCAATGGTTCGTATGATGGATACACTTTTTATAGTGTCGGGCATGATAAAACCCATCTGGCGGATATCATTGAAGCGTACTCTGAGATGAGTAATGAAATACATAAACAAAACGGAAAAATCATTTATTACATTCGCGTTCCTAATACAAATATTTTTGTCCAGTGTCTTAACCAACTTGATATAGCGGAGCCGAAATGCATTTCCATAAAAGAACGTTATTAAGCGTGGCGACGCTTGGTATGTTGGCTGTTTCAGTCGTACTGATGGTAGTTTGGGTACGAAACAGTAACCATAGTTCTATTAATACTAATGAATTTTTATGTACGACAAGAACGGTAACGACGATACAACCTAAAGATATCCATGCCGATGGCAGTCTTGTTCTTGATTTTAAGATGAAGAGAATTACGCTTCAATATGAAATAAAAACAAAAGATAACGGTGTAAAAATATTATACCGGGACGTGTATATGAAAAATTTACATCGAACAGCGCCTGGTGTTTATACGTTCGAAGTATCCCAGGTAAAAGTCTTTGCCACGGATACGGCTGGCGATCTGTTATCACATTTACGGGTTCTGCATCCGGAAGCGGCTAATGAGATTCGAATATCTAAAGTGGGTGAGAAAACCTTTTTTTATTCTCTTAATCGGCAGCTTTATAACGTTTGTACCGCGCAGTAGATCTGAATGTTGTCTGAATGCGTCAGAAAGCGAGTTGCGAAATTGCCCTCCGCAAGGGTAAAGGTTAACTCAATAATCAACTAAAATTCATATAAAACAATGATTTATGAATTTTTTGCTCTTCATGGAGGTAGCTGATACTCGCTGATAACCTCTCGCAGTCCGCCTGACGGATGCGATGCCAGGATCGGGTCTGAAGCAACTATGAATCCGCCATTAATAAAAAAGTAAGAACTCTGTAAGACTGATTTCATATCCATTATCGAATATATCAGGTTATATTACCTCCGCAGTTGGCATGACTGGTAATAAGCGCATTAGGTGCTCTTAATCTAAATGCTATTTGTGTGCCATAAGTTCCGGTACCGCCTTAATTATATATCAAAAATGGAGTGGTTTTAATGAATAGACGGTCTTCGTTCCTTGTTTTTTTAGGTTTGTTATTAGTGTCACCTTTAGCTTTGGCTAACGATCAGCACACCGTATCGTTTGGTTATGCACAAACTCATCTCAGTTCATTGAAAAATAGCGATAGCAAAGATCTGCGAGGCTTTAATTTTAAATATCGTTACGAGTTCAATGAGACCTGGGGGATGTTAGGCTCATTCACTGCGACGCGCAATGAAATGGAGAACTACACCTGGAAAGAGGGGAAATTGCATAAAAATGGTTCCGATTCTGTGGACTATGGTTCTTTGATGTTTGGACCAACATATCGTTTTAATGACTATGTGAGCCTGTATGGCAATGCGGGTATAGCGACGATGAAATTTAATAAACACTCAAAAGAAGAGTCCTTTGCCTACGGCGCTGGCGTAATATTTAATCCAGTTAAGAGTATATCTATCGATGCATCATGGGAAGCCAGTCGTTTCTTCGCTGTGGATACCAATACATTTGGTGTCAGCGTAGGTTATCGCTTCTGATATTAAAAGTATAAGCGTTACGTTTATGGCAAGGAACTAAAAATATAATATGGCGTTGCTACAGAGTAGGGATGGTTATAATCAGTCAGGTAATCTTAAGAGGAAGATAAAACACTCACCGTAGCGTTATTCTATTGATGAAATTATGATAAATTCACTATCGGAACAACTTCCGTTAAAAACGATAGGTATAGTTTTAACGGATGATTATTATACTTATTTAGGCATCGCTTCACTCTTTGAAGATGGGAAGTGCTTTATGTTCCCACTCAATGGAGAATATAATTCGTGTCAGATATCAGCTAGCGAAGATATCATAATTATTATTGATGGACGAGTTTTGATTCAGGGGGTCTGGAAAGGTTTTAAGGCGCTCATGCAGCATTATCCACATGCTCGTCGAATCTGGCTCACGCGCAGAGATATTGGAAAACTTTATCCACATGGCTGCGATAGAGATCCTGATATCGATCTCGATTTGGCAAAGCCTGTTTTTATTGAGCATTTCATTAAATACGCTTGTGCAAACGATGTAGCGGTCGGTGAAATTGCGCCGTTGACAAAAAAGGAGGAGGAGTTGTTATGGCACTTTTTATATAAAAAGTCGATGAGTCAGATCGCCAGTAGCTATGGCATGAGTCGTAAGACTTTGTACATTCATAGATTGCGTATCTGTCGTAAATATGGCTTCAAGCGCTTTTTCCATTTGCTATTTATTTACCAAAGAAGTCGCCATATCTTCGCATCTAAAATTTGCCGTGTAGACAAAAACGCCGATCAGGCTTGAAGTAAACAAGATGAAAAAGTTAACGATGAGAGAGTGTGAAAGCATCAATCCTACTTTGCTGCTTGCCATTAAGATACTTATCTCGGCGCTTGACGAAAAAACAAAAATAAGGCTCAGAGAGCATATTGAAAAAACTGAACAAGAAATAACCTCAAGCATACATGATAGCATCATGACAGAGACTTTTCTTCAGCAAATGAAAGACATTCGTTACATCTTAAATATAGTTCCTTGACGGCGTTCAGAAGCAAGAACGCGTTATTATTTAATGATTAATAGACCAGGTATTAGTATGAAAAAGATCTTAGTATGTTTCGTCGGCTTGGCTTTAACCGCATGTAGTGCTAATTCGCTGAATTATGGCGCTGAACAGGTACGGGTGATGACCAGCGAGCCAGGTAAGGAATGCAGCTACTTAGGAGATATCACGGGCAGCCAGGGGAATTTCTTTACCGGTGGCTGGACTTCCAACAGTAACCTGGAAACGGGTGCCCGTAACGATCTGAAAAACAAAGCTTATAAAATGGGCGGCAATACGGTAGTCCTGTTAACCCAGCGTGCAGGCCAGACAGGAAGTTCATGGCGCGGTTCGGGCTCAAGCAAACAAACGAATGTCACGTTAAGCGGGAACGTTTATCGTTGCCCTCGTTAACCTTATTTTGCAGGCAATATATGCCTGTTTAGCGCGCGCGCCGCACTGGCGACGCGGGCGCTATTTGGGCTAACCTTGCTTTTTCTCGCTGTATTCCCGCCAACCGCCGCCTAATGCTTTATACAGATTAATGATATTCAGCTGTTGCATGAGCCGTGTGCGTACCAGGCGCTGTTGCGCGCCATAAAGCATACGATGGGTATCAAGCAGCGTAAGGTAGTCATCGACGCCTTCCTGAAAACGGAGTCCGGCCAGCTCATAGGCGATTTGGCTGGCTTCAACCGCGCGTTGTTCTGATTGCACCTGGTCATTCAGCGTACGCTGTCCCGCCAGACCATCCGCCACGTCGCGAAAGGCTTGCTGAATAACGTTTTCATACTTGGCGATTTCAATCTGTTTTTGGACATGCGCCCTATCCAGGTCAGCGCGTAATGCGCCGCCGTGAAAGAGAGGCAAGGTGATTTGCGGTAGAAAACGCCAGCTTCCCGATCCCGGTTCAAAGAGTCCGCTAAGAGACGCGCTGGCCGTTCCCGCCGCGCCTGTCAGGCTGATGGTCGGGAAGAAGGCGGCGCGCGCTGCGCCTATCCGGGCGTTTGCGCCACGCAGCCTGTACTCGGCGGCGCGAATATCCGGGCGGCGTACCAGCAGATCTGACGGTAATCCGCCTGGCAGAGTGGTCGGGATCGCGCCTTCCGTAAGCGTGACCGCCTCGTTTAGTCGACGCGACAGTTCAGGTGTTAGCGGCTGGCCCAACAGCAATTCAAGCGCGTTACGATCCCGCGCCAACTGTCGCGTATACGCCGCGCGATTGATTTCGGCAGAACGCAGCGCGATCTCCGCCATACGCAGATCGAGCTGTGTGGCGTTGCCTGTCCGGGCAAGCTGGGTTGTCAATGTGTATGAACTTTTTTGCGCGGCCAGCGTATCTTCGGTTAAGTGCAGCAGCTCCCGGTCAGCCCGTAGCGTCAGCCAGGCGCTGGCGACTTCGGAAACCAGGCTCATTCGCGCCGCAATGTACATCTCATCAAGCGCCATATAGGCGGCTAATGCCTGGTCGCTAAGGCTTCGCACACGCCCCCAGAGATCCAGTTCCCAGGCCGTCGTCGCCCCAGCCGCCTCGTAGCGTCGGTTAATCTCAGGCTCGTCCGTGACGCTGAGATCGGCGGGAGTGCGACTGGCGTCCATGGCGGTGGCGATGCCGAGCGTCGGCAGCATCTCCGCGCGCTGAATGCGGTATAACGCCCGGGCGGCTTCAACATTGAGCCCTGCCTTGCGTAAATCCCGATTATTGCGTAACGCGATCGCGATCAGTTCCTGTAGAAGCGGATCGTGGAAGAAATCACGCCAGCCAATGTTAGCGGCATCCGGCGCGCCAGAAACGGTTGACGTTGCGTAGGGATAGACCATCGCAGTCGGCGATGCGGGGCGTTCGTGCTTCGGCGCCATCGTACAGCCAGCAAGCGTGGTGACGAAAGCAAGCGTCGCCAGCGTGGCGGTCTGCCGATAGCCTGTAAAAGTGATCTTCATTATGCCATTCCCATCATTATGCTTGCTGATCATGTGAATCAACGCGGTTCTCACGCTTTAATGCCATCCTGCGAACCACCACGTAAAATACAGGCGTCAATAACAGGCCGAAGAGCGTGACGCCCAACATGCCGGCAAACACGGCGATGCCCATCGCATGTCGCATTTCCGCGCCGGCACCCGTCGCGAGTACCAGCGGTACTACACCTGCGATAAAGGCGAATGAGGTCATCAGGATAGGACGCAGACGCAGGCGGGACGCTTCCAGTACGGCGGTCAGCGGGTCTGCGCCGTCGTGTTCTTTGGCGCGGGCAAACTCGACAATCAAAATGGCGTTCTTGGCCGCCAGGCCGACTAGCACCACGAAACCAATCTGCGTAAAGATATTGTTATCTCCGCCAGATACCCACACGCCGACAATGGCTGAGAGTAATGACATAGGCGCAATAAGCAGGACGGCGAAGGGCAGCGACCAACTGTTGTACTGCGCCGCCAGGATCAGGAAGGCCAACAGCACCGCCAGCGCAAAGATAGCAAGCGCAGAGTTGCCGGCCTGTTTTTCCTGATAAACCAGATCGGTCCATTCGAAGACCATCCCTTCCGGCAACGTTTCACGCACGATCTTTTCAATCGCGTCCGTCGCCTGTCCGGAGGAGAAGCCCAGAGCCGGTCCACCGCTAATATCTACCGAGGGGAAGCCGTTGTAATGGATGATTCTGTCCGGCCCCGACTGGCGCATAATCGTGACGAAAGCGCTAAGCGGGATCATCTCGCCCTTCGCATTGCGGACTTTAAGCAGGCCGATATCCTCTTGTTGCATACGGAATGGCGCATCGGCCTGCGCCATCACCCGCCAGGTACGGCCAAATCGGTTGAAATCGTTGACGTAAAGCGAGCCGAGGTTAATTTGCAACGTTTCAAAGATGTCGGTGAGCGATACCCCCATTGATTTCGCCTTCACCCGGTCGATATCCACCTGTAATTGCGGGGCGTTCGTCTGGAAACTGGCCAGCATATTGACCAGTTCGGGCGTCTGCATCGCCTTAGACATAATCTCGCTTTGCACCTTTGTCATCGCTTCAAATCCCAGTTCCGCACGATCTTCAATCTGCAATTTAAAGCCGCCCGTCGCGCCAAGCCCTGGAACCGGCGGCGGTGGGAAGATGCCAATAAACCCGTCGGGAATGTGGCTAAATTTGTGCATTAGCTTTCCGGCGATAGCGTTAGCGGAAAGCGAAGGATCTTCACGCTCGTCAAAGGGTTTCAGCATGGCGAACATCAGCGCCGAATTTGGCACATTTACCGGGCCGTTAACCGACAGGCCGGGGAAGACGACGACACTTTCGACGCCGGGTTCCGCCAGCGCGATAGCGGACATCTGTTTTACGACCGCCTCTGTGCGATCCAACGATGCGCCGCTTGGGAGCTGGGCGATGCCGACGAGATAGTATTTATCCTGCGCAGGCACAAACCCGTTCGGCACCTGATGGAAGCCAAGCCAGGTCAGCCCCACAAAGCCAGCATAGAGCACCATCACAATGACGCTGCCGCGCACGGCCCGACGGACGGCGCTAACATAGCGGTTCGACGCGCTGTCGAAGAAACGGTTAAAGCGATGGAAAAAACCGCCAGTGACCGTGCCCATCAACCGCGTTAGCCAGTCAGCCTTCGCAGTATCGTGGTGCGGTCTTAGCAAAATGGCAGCCAGCGCAGGGGAGAGCGTCAGCGAGTTAATGGCCGAAAGGATGGTCGAAATAGCGATGGTCAACGCGAACTGACGATAAAACTCACCCTGCAGGCCCGCCAGGAATGCGGAAGGGATAAAGACCGCCGTTAGCACCGAGGTAATAGAAAGAATGGGACCAGTGACTTCATCCATCGCCTTCTTTGCCGCCTCTCCGGGACTTTTGCCCTGCGAGATATGCCGTTCCACGTTTTCGACCACAACGATGGCGTCATCAACAACGATACCTATCGACAGGACCAAACCAAACAGCGAAAGCGTATTCAGCGAAAAGCCAAACAGGTGCATCAAGGCAAAGGTGCCGACCAGCGAAACGGGAACCGCCACCAGAGGAATAATGGACGCCCGCCAGGTTTGCAGGAACAGCACCACGACAAGGACGACCAGCACGAGGGCTTCCAGCAACGTAATCGCCACCGATTGTAGCGATGCGCGCACGAAGACCGTAGGATCATAGGCAATCCGGTATTCGATATCCTGCGGGAAGTTTTGCTGCAACTCATCCATTTTGCCGCGAATCGCGTTAGAAACGTCAATCGCATTGGCGCCCGGACTTTGAATAATCTGTAACGCTGGCGCCGCTTCGCCATTCAGTAAACTGCGCAGCGTATAGGCATCTGCGCCCAGCGTGACGCGGGCGACATCACGCAGACGCGTCACCTCGCCGTCAGCGCCGATTTTTACCACAATCTCGCCGAACTGTTCTTCGCTGGTCAGGCGGCCCAGCGTGTTTACCGTCATCTGAAAAGCGGCGGAGGCCCCCGGCTGTTGCCCGACGGAACCGGCGGCGACCTGTACGTTTTGTTCCCGCAACGCCGTAACGATATCACTGGCGGTAAGACCGCGGTTGGCGATTTTCGCCGGGTCCAGCCAGACGCGCATGGCGTACTCGCCCGCGCCCCAGACGAGAACATCGCCGACGCCGGGTAAACGGGCCAGCTCGTCGCGAACCTGCCGGATGGCGAAGTTAGACAGGTAAAGCGAGTCATAGCGTTTTTGCGGCGAGACAAGATGGACCACCATCAACATATCGGGGGACGTTTTCTCCGTTACAACGCCAATTCGCTGGACTTCTTCGGGCAGGCGAGGCAGCGCGCGGGATACCCGGTTTTGCACCTGAATTTGCGCCATATCAGGATCGGTTCCCTGTTCGAAGGCGATAGAGATAACCATGCGACCATCAATGGCCATCTGGGTATTCATATACAACATGCCGTCAACGCCGTTGATCACCTGTTCCAGCGGCGCGGCTACCGTATCGGCAATCACTTGCGGGTTAGCGCCGGGGTAGCTGGCGCTAACCTGTACCGTGGGCGGCGTAACGGCCGGATATTCACTCAGCGGCAGTTTTAAAAAGGCGATAGCGCCAGCCAGCAGCATTAACAGCGACAGGACGATGGCGAAGATGGGTCGTGCAATGAAAAAGTGGGTGAATTTCATTGGCGCACCGCCTTCGACGCGCTGTCGCCGTCCGCTTTAGTCAATGTCGCGGTCTGTTTATCGGTCACATTCTGCCGCATCGGCACCAGACGCGGCGCAACGGTCATGCCAGGACGCACCAGCCCCTTGAGGATGATTTTTTCTCCCGGCTGTACTCCCTGTGTAACGACGCGGAGTCCATCGACCATTTGTCCCAACTCAACCGGACGATACTCCACCTGATTCTCCTTGCCGACGATCAGCACATAGTTTTTGCCCTGATCGGCGCTCACCGCCAGATCGTCAATCAGCACGGTTTCCCGCGGCTCGCCGATGGGCAAACTGATTCGGGCAAACAGGCCGGGAGAAAGCATTCCGTTGGGGTCAGGAATCACGGCGCGCGCCCGGATAGTGCCGGTGCTGCGGTTCATCTGATTGCCCATAAAGTCGAGTACGCCCTGATAAGGCAGCCCGTTATCGGTGGTTAACCCCATGTTGACTACCGGTGGATTTTTGTCGGAGCGGGTATGCCGTAACGCCTTCAGCCAGGTGGCTTCGTCAATATCGAAATACACATACATGGGATTGTGAGACACGATAGTCGTCAGAAGCGTGGCGTTACCCGCTACGCCGCCGCTGACCAGATTGCCCCGGGTCACCAGTATGCGGTCAACGCGTCCGGCAATGGGCGCGGTAATACGGGTCCAGGAGAGTTCAAGGCGCGCTGCGGCGACGGCGGCTTTGGCCGATTGCATCTGCGCCTGTCGCGCATTACGCGTGGCGGTGACATCGTCAGCGTTTTTACGTGATACGGCGCCGCTGGCGACCAGTCGTTGAATGCGATCGAAATCCGCCTGCGCCTGGCGGGCCAGTACTTCAGCCTGACGTAATTGCGCGACGGCGGTGTCGAGGGCGACCTCGAACGGGCGCGGATCGATCTGGAACAGCAGTTGTCCGCGGCTTACCAGACGTCCTTCCGGAACGCTGACGGCGTCAAGGGTTCCTCCCACGCGCGAACGCAGCTCCACGGTCTCCGGCGCGGCCAGAAAACCGGTGAATTCCGCCGTAGGCGCGAGTGTACGGCTAAGGGCTTTAGCAACCGGTACCGACGGTGGAGGCGGCGCGCTGGCCGGGGGTCCGACGGCGTTGTCTTTATCCCATAGTGCTTCGCCGGCCATGTAAATCACGCCCCCGATGGCGGCGATGACGCCGGCTATCAACATAATTTTGAATGTTCTACGCATGTCGTTTCCCTCTTTACCGCAGCGTGTCGGCCATTCCGCAACGCTGCCGCAGAATTTTTGGCAAAGGCTAGGCGTTACAACGAAGGAAAGGTCAAGCGTTCCTGGCGGGTTTTTACGGGACGTAGGTCGGCATCGTGGCGTAAATGTCTCGCATCATCCTCTTTTATGAGCCATCTCACATTCTCGCCGAACCGTGCAGCCTGAATACGCTTGACCTTCCCACAATGGCAAGCTTTAGGCTTTCTGATACCGAATAGTCAGGATGGGGAAGTCGTCATGAGTCAGTCAGAAAATCGTCACGACACGATAAGCTTGCTTATTGAAGGTATGACCTGCGCGTCGTGCGTCGCTCGCGTTGAAAAAGGTATTAAGGCTGTGCCTGGCGTAACGGACGCTACGGTGAATCTGGCGACGGAGCGCGCCACCGTTCGCGGGACGGCGTCGGCGGAGGCGGTGATCGCGGCGATTGAAAAAACGGGGTATGAGGCGCGACCGGTAGAGACGGCGGGGCAGGGAGAAGACGACTCTGAAGAGAAAAAAGAGGCCGAGCGCGTCAGGCTGAAGCGCGATCTGATTCTCGCCAGCGTGCTGGCGCTCCCCGTTTTTGTGCTTGAAATGGGTTCGCACCTTATTCCTGGTATGCACGAGTGGGTGATAAAAACGATTGGCCTGCAACAAAGCTGGTACTGGCAATTTGCACTGACCCTGTTGGTGCTGACGCTCCCCGGTCGCCGTTTTTACCTTAAAGGGTTCCCGGCGCTGGCGCGTCTGGCGCCGGACATGAACTCGCTGGTCGCCGTGGGAACCGCAGCGGCATTCGGCTACTCGCTGGTGGCGACCTTTACGCCCGACCTGTTGCCTGAAGGGACGGTAAACGTCTATTACGAGGCCGCCGCAGTGATTGTCGCGCTTATTCTGCTGGGGCGCTTTCTGGAGGCAAGGGCGAAGGGGCGGACTTCCGAAGCGATTAAACGTCTGGTGGGGCTACAGGCGCGGGTCGCGCATGTGTTACGCGAGGGCCGCATCGTGGATATCCCTGTCGACGAGGTTGTGCTGGGCGACTGTGTGGAGGTTCGGCCAGGCGAGCGGATACCGGTTGACGGCGAAGTGACCGAAGGCCGCAGCTTCGTTGACGAGTCGATGATTACCGGCGAACCGATACCGGTAGAGAAATCCGCAGGAAGCGCGGTGGTGGGCGGTACCGTAAACCAAAAAGGCGCGCTCACGCTGCGGGCGACCGCCGTCGGCGGACAGACCATGCTGGCGCAAATCATTCGTCTGGTGGAACAGGCGCAGGGTTCAAAACTGCCGATTCAGGCCGTCGTGGATAAAGTGACACTGTGGTTTGTCCCGATGGTGATGCTTATTGCTGCGCTGACCTTTGTGGTATGGCTGGCGTTTGGGCCGTCGCCTGCGCTGACTTTCGCTCTGATCAATGGCGTTGCGGTTCTGATTATCGCCTGTCCTTGCGCGATGGGCCTGGCGACGCCGACCTCCATTATGGTGGGAACCGGTCGTGGGGCGGAAATGGGCGTGCTGTTCCGTAAGGGGGAGGCGTTACAGCTACTCAAAGACGCTAAGGTGGTGGCCGTAGACAAAACCGGGACGCTTACCGAAGGCCGCCCGGTACTGACCGATCTCGACGTGGCCAGCGGCTTTGAACGCCGTGAGGTGCTGGCGAAAGTCGCGGCGGTAGAATCGCGTTCAGAGCATCCGATTGCCCGTGCGATTGTCGTGTCGGCAGAAGAGGAAGGGATCGCGCTACCAGGCATGAGCGGCTTCGAATCGGTGACCGGGATGGGCGTATACGCTACCGTTGACGGTACGCGTGTTGACGTGGGGGCCGATCGCTATATGCGCGAAATTGGCGTGGATATTAGCGGCTTCGCCACCACCGCCGAACGGTTAGGACAGGAAGGGAAATCGCCGCTCTATGCGGCTATTGACGGTCAACTGGCAGCGATTATCGCCGTGGCCGATCCGATCAAACCCAGTACACCCGCCGCAATTAACGCTTTACATCAGCTCGGCATTAAGGTCGCCATGATCACTGGCGATAATGCCCGCACGGCACAGGCTATCGCCAGACAGTTAGGGATTGATGACGTGGTCGCCGAGGTATTGCCAGAAGGGAAAGTCGAGGCGATACGGCGCCTGAAAGCGGCGTATGGGCAGGTGGCGTTTGTCGGCGATGGCATCAACGATGCGCCAGCGCTGGCGGAGTCCGACGTGGGGCTGGCGATTGGCACCGGCACCGATGTGGCGGTGGAATCCGCCGACGTCGTACTAATGTCCGGCAACCTGCAAGGCGTGCCGAATGCTATCGCGCTGTCTAAAGCGACCATCCGCAATATCCACCAGAATCTGTTCTGGGCCTTTGCTTACAATACGGCGCTGATTCCTGTCGCGGCAGGCGCGCTATTTCCGGTCTGGGGCATATTATTGTCACCGGTATTCGCCGCAGGGGCGATGGCGATGTCGAGCGTGTTCGTGCTGGGCAACGCTTTGCGGCTGCGCCGTTTCCGGGCGCCGATGGCAACCCCATCCGACACATCCACGACATGAGGAGGAGCGTCATGAACATCGGTAAAGCAGCTAAAGCATCGAAAGTCTCGGCCAAAATGATTCGCTACTATGAACAGATTGGTCTGATTCCCGCGGCAAGTCGGACGGATTCCGGCTATCGGGCCTATACCCAGGCTGATGTTAATCAATTGCATTTTATACGCCGCGCGCGCGACCTCGGTTTTTCAGTTGCTGAAATCAGCGACTTACTGAATCTTTGGAATAACCAGTCGCGGCAAAGCGCTGACGTCAAACGCCTGGCGCAGACGCACATTGATGAACTGGACAGACGTATCCAGAACATGCAGCACATGGCGCAAACCCTCAAAGCGCTGATTCACTGCTGCGCCGGCGACGCGCTGCCAGATTGCCCCATTCTGCATACGCTTGGACAACCTGACGATAGCGAGCCGGAGGCGCGTACCGGAGCGGTGTTGCGCCGTCCTCGTCGTCATGGACTGACAAAGCGTCTGTAAGTCCTGAGATTACGCTTGACCTTCCAACACTGGCAAGGCCCAGACTGGCAACAGTTCCCACACAAAAGGAGTTCACCATGCAGTTCCATATTGATGACATGACCTGCGGCGGCTGCGCCAGTACGGTAAAAAAGACGATTCTGACTCTCGATGCTAATGCGACGGTGAGAACTGACCCGGCGACGCGTCTGGTTGACGTTGAAACGTCGCTATCCGCGGAGCAGATTGCCGCCGCCCTGCAAAAGGCCGGTTTCCCGCCGCGCGAAAGGTAATCGTCAATGGCGATCGGTCTGGCGACAGGCCGGTCGCGATACGCTAGCCACGCTTCGCTTTTCTTTGCGTGAGATAATCCCCATAAAAAATGTGACAAATCATGTGTCAGTAAGCTTTGTTAATAATATGTAATGATTTGTCTATTTTTGCTAACATTTTACCTGCTATATACAAAAAGATAACAAATAAGTAGCGCAACGCTACCTTGTTACGTCGCTTTGACGACGGGAGCGCTCCAGCGTTTCGCCGCTTCAAAGCTTGATGTTATTTTTTGATGCAGGACACTACCTATGTACACCCCCCTGAACTGGACGACGACACAACGACATGTGGCGTTTGCCAGCTTTACCAGTTGGATGCTGGATGCGTTTGATTTCTTTATCCTTGTCTTTGTACTTAGCGATCTCGCCGAATGGTTTCACGCTTCCGTATCGGACGTTTCCATTGCGATTATGCTGACCCTGGCGGTACGTCCCATTGGCGCGCTGCTATTTGGCCGAATGGCGGAAAAGTACGGACGTCGACCGATACTGATGCTCAATATTCTGTTCTTCACGGTGTTTGAACTGCTTTCCGCCTGGTCGCCCACCTTCATGGCATTTCTGATTTTTCGGGTCATGTACGGCGTGGCGATGGGCGGGATATGGGGCGTTGCGTCATCACTGGCGATGGAAACCATTCCCGATCGTTCGCGTGGCCTGATGTCGGGCATTTTTCAGGCGGGCTATCCCTGCGGCTATCTGTTCGCCTCGGTTATTTTTGGCCTCTTCTACAGTATGGTAGGCTGGCGCGGCATGTTCCTGATTGGCGCCCTGCCTGTTGTCTTGCTGCCTTATATCTGGTTTAAAGTGCCGGAATCCCCCGTCTGGCTGGCGGCCAGAGCGCGTAAAGAGAATACCGCGCTGCTTCCTGTTCTGCGCAAGCAGTGGAAGTTGTGTCTGTATCTGGTGCTGGTCATGGCGTTCTTTAACTTTTTCAGTCACGGCACGCAGGATCTCTATCCTACCTTCCTGAAGATGCAGCATGGTTTTGATCCGCATCTGATCAGTATCATTGCGATTTTTTATAACATTGCCGCCATGCTCGGCGGTATTTTCTACGGTACGCTATCGGAACGTATTGGGCGTAAAAAAGCGATCATGATCGCCGCCTTTCTTGCGCTTCCGGTACTCCCGCTATGGGCATTTTCCAGCGGATCATTCACGATTGGTCTGGGCGCGTTCCTGATGCAGTTTATGGTGCAGGGCGCCTGGGGTGTCGTGCCGACCTGGCTGAACGAGCTGGTTCCGGCGAATGCGCGCGCCGTGCTGCCAGGGTTTGTTTACCAACTCGGTAATTTACTGGCGTCGGTTAATGCGACGTTACAGGCCCGCATCGCGGAAACGCATGGTGGCAATTACGGGTTGGCAATGGCGATCGTGGCTGGCGCGGTGGCTATTTTAATCTGTGTATTTGTGGCATTTGGTCGCGAGACCCGGGGAGTCGTCATCTCCGGTACAGATAGCGACGCCCTCCCGGAGTCGGCCATCGGTCATCGCACGTAAACACTACGCTCCTGGCGCATACTGTCGCCGGGAGCGCTCCTTCCTCCTGTGGTTTTTACGCCCTTTCAACGAACAACAAAGGTTAATGATGGCATCTGCCTTTCGTGACCATTACAATCATCGCTTACTTTTTTCTTTATAAGAAATTGATTGTTGGACCTTAAAATTGTCAACGGAGCGAAGATATCATGTTGAAAGATAACCAAAAACACAACGAGTCTGTTGCCCCGAATAGCGCCTTTCTGTCTGAGTTACAACGTGCATTACCGGAATTTTTTATCGCCGATCGCTATAACGAGCAGGGCGAACTGATCGCGAAAGGCGGATTTGATCTCGCCAAATTTGAGCGCGCGTTGAAAGCGCGTAATATTGATGAGCTGACTAGCGGTTATCAGATTGATTTTATTGGCAAAGATTACGCAAAAAAACAGGCGGGTGAAAAATCCGTTACTGTTATCGTTCCTGACGTGGAACACAATACTCTGGCAGAAAATAAAAACAGCCATAATCTTTTTCTGACCGGAGATAATCTGGATGTGTTACGCCATCTGCAAAATAATTACGCCGATACCGTCGATATGATCTATATCGATCCCCCTTATAACACCGGGTCGGACGGGTTTGTCTATCCCGATCATTTTGAATATAGCGATCGGGCGCTGCAGGATATGTTTGGTCTTAATGATACTGAACTGGCACGTTTAAAATCCATTCAGGGTAAATCGACGCACTCCGCGTGGTTATCTTTCATGTATCCGCGTCTTTTCCTGGCCAGGAAGCTCCTGAAAGATACCGGATTTATTTTTATCTCTATCGACGATAATGAGTACGCCAATCTTAAATTAATGATGGATGAGATTTTTGGCGAAGGCGGATTTGTCACCAATGTGATGTGGAAGCGTAAAAAAGAGATTTCTAACGACTCTGATAACGTTTCCATCCAGGGGGAATACATTCTTGTTTATGCCAAAACCGGTCAGGGCGCTTTACGTTTAGAACCGCTTTCTAAAGAGTATATTCAGAAATCCTATAAAGAACCGACCGAACAGTTTCCAGAAGGGAAATGGCGCCCGGTGCCGTTAACGGTGTCAAAAGGGCTGAGCGGCGGCGGCTATACCTATAAAATTACCACGCCGAACGGTACGGTACACGAAAGACTATGGGCTTATCCTGAAGCCAGTTACCAAAAACTGGTGGCCGATAATCTGGTCTATTTTGGCAAAGATAACGGCGGTATTCCCCAGCGAGTCATGTACGCGCACCACAGTAAAGGGCAGCCAACGACCAATTACTGGGATAACGTAGCGTCGAATAAAGAGGGGAAAAAGGAGATTCTGGATCTCTTCGGCGACAACGTTTTTGATACGCCGAAACCGACCGCATTATTGAAGAAAATCATCAAGCTCGCTATCGATAAAGACGGCGTCGTTCTGGACTTTTTTGCCGGTTCCGGTACTACGGCCCATGCGGTGATGGCGCTGAATGAAGAAGATGGGGGGCAGCGCACGTTTATTCTGTGCACTATCGATCAGGCATTAAGCAATAACACTATCGCGAAAAAAGCAGGTTATAACACTATTGATGAAATCAGCCGCGAGCGAATTACACGCGTTGCGGCGAAGATCCGCGCCAACAATCCCGCGACCAATAGCGACCTCGGTTTTAAACATTATCGTTTTGCCACTCCGACACAGCAGACGCTGGACGATCTGGATAGCTTCGATATTGCTACCGGCCATTTTATCAATACCAGCGGTCAACTGGCCGCTTTCACCGAGTCAGGATTTACCGACATGATCAATCCTTTTTCCGCCAGAGGATTGGGCGTGCCGGGCGGCGCAAGCGGCGAAGAGACCTTATTAACGACATGGCTGGTCGCCGATGGTTATAAAATGGATATTGACGTACAGGCCATTGATTTTTCCGGCTATTGCGCCAGGTATGTTGATAATACGCGCCTGTATCTGATTGATGAACGATGGGGAACCGAGCAGACCCGCGATCTTCTCAACCACATTGGTACGCACCAGCTTCCGGTTCAGACCATTGTCATTTACGGCTACTCTTTCGACCTTGAATCCATTCGTGAACTGGAAATCGGCTTAAAACAGCTTGATCAAAAAGTGAACCTGGTGAAGCGTTATTAAGAGGGGATGATGATGAATATTTTACTGGAAGAACTTCCCCATCAGGAACAGGCGTTAGCGGCGATTCTGGCGAGTTTCACCGGTATCGATCACGCGCAAGCCGATCATAATCACTATGCTAATCCGCTGATTAAGGAACGTTACGACGATAAGGCCAATATTGACGTTAAAATGGAGACCGGGACGGGTAAAACCTATGTCTATACCCGGTTGATGTATGAATTGCATCAGAAGTATGGCCTCTTCAAATTTGTGCTGGTAGTGCCGACGCCAGCCATTAAAGAAGGCGCGCGGAACTTTATCACCAGCGATTACGCCAGACAGCATTTTTCACAGTTCTACGAAAATACGCGGATGGAACTTTGCACCATTAACGCCGGTGATTTTAAAGTAAAGTCGGGGCGTAAAAATTTTCCGGCCCAGCTATTAAGTTTTACCGATGCCAGCCGTCGTGATAGCCATACGATTCAGGTTTTGCTGATCAATGCGCAAATGCTCAATTCCGCCAGTATGACGCGAGACGATTACGATCAAACGCTACTGGGCGGGCTGACGTCGCCTGTTAAAGGGCTGCAAATGACGCGACCGGTGGTCATTATTGATGAACCGCATCGTTTTGCGCGAGATAACAAATTTTATCGAGCGATTCAGGCTATTCAGCCGCAAATGATCGTCCGCTTTGGCGCTACCTTCCCGGATATTGTCGAAGGTAAGGGTAAAAATAAATGTGTACGTAAAGATTACTATCGCCGGCAACCGCAGTTTGATCTCAACGCGGTGGACAGTTTTAACGATGGTTTGGTGAAAGGTATTGATATTTATTACCCGAATCTCCCCGAAGAACAGGCCAACAATCGTTATATCGTTGACAGCGTCACGGCAAAGAAATTAATCCTCCGACGGGGGAGCAAAATTGCCGAGGTTGGCGTGGGCGAAAATCTCGCCGATGTCGATGCAGGATTTGAAGGCAGTATTGAATATGCCGGCAGTAAAATGTTGTCGAACGATCTGGAGCTGGAGGCAGGGATGGCGCTGGTGCCAGGAACCTTTGGCGCGAGCTACCAGGAACTGATTATTCAGGACGCCATTGATAAGCATTTTGATACCGAGCAGGCAAATTTCTTACGCAGCAATGAGCCAGAAAATAATGCCCCGCGTATTAAGACCTTAAGCCTTTTCTTTATTGACAGTATTAAAAGCTATCGTGATGACGAAGGTTGGTTGAAACTGAAGTTTGAGTGTTTACTGAAAAAGAAACTGACGCAACTGATTGACGATTATCAGCGCAAGACCCTGCCGCGAGAAGTGGAGTATCTGTCGTTTCTGCAGGCCACGCTCGCCAGCCTGCACTCGGATAACCAAAACGTCCACGCTGGTTACTTTGGCGAAGACCGCGGAAGCGGCGATGAGGCGATCCAGGCTGAGGTAGATGATATTCTGAAAAATAAAGAGAAGTTGCTCAGTTTTTCAGACCATCACGGCAACTGGGAAACGCGCCGCTTTCTGTTTTCAAAATGGACGCTTCGCGAAGGCTGGGATAACCCGAATGTTTTTGTCATTGCTAAATTACGTTCTTCCGGTAGCGAGTCGAGCAAAATTCAGGAAGTGGGGCGCGGCCTGCGGCTACCGGTAGATGAAAACGGCCATCGCGTTCATCAGGAAGAGTGGCCGTCCCGACTGTCGTTTCTGATTGGTTATGATGAAAAAGCGTTTGCCAGTATGCTGGTTGATGAGATTAATCGCGACAGCAAAGTTCAGCTTAACGAGCAGAAGCTGGATGAGGCGATGATCACACTCATCGTCACCGAGCGACAAAAAGTCGATCCTGCGTTTACGGAGCTTCGTTTGCTGGAAGATCTGGATGATAAAAAACTGATCAACCGGAGTAATGAGTTTAAACCCAGCGTCACGCTTAACGGGGAAACCAAAAGTGGCTTTGCGTGGCTACTGGAGTTCTACCCTGAGCTGACGCAGGCGCGGGTGCGAGCGGATCGCATTCGTGACAATAAGCCCGCCTCCCGACTGCGAGTCAGGTTACGCAAAGAGAATTGGGAACAACTTAGCAGTATCTGGGAGCAGTTTTCCCGCCGTTATATGCTGCAATTCGAGCGTAGCGGCGCTTCTCTGGAACAGATTGCCGCCGAGGTGCTGCGCGATCCGTCGCTGTATATACGCCAGAAGCCAAGCCAGGTGCAACAACGGCTGGTATCGAATGAAGATAATGGCCGTTTTGAAGTGGCGCAGCGGGAAGGCGAATTAGCCGCCAGCGAATTTATGGCGGGCATGAAATATGGCCATTTTCTTAAGCAACTGGCGTTACGCACCAGTCTGCCGGTTAACGTCCTGCACCCGGTGTTAATGGCGATGCTGCGTGATGTTTTGCACGGAGATTCACGCTATTTAAGCGAGATCTCGTTGGACAATATGACCCGCGCATTACAGACGCGGATTAATGCGCATTTTGCGCAGCGCCACGATTATCTGCCTCTCGATTTTCAGGCTTCAACGTCGGTATTTGATTCCACGGCACGGCAGTTCAGAGAGGAGATTAGCGCTGAAATTGTGGGGAAAAATGTGGATGAGAATGCGATAGACGATCCTCGTTCTCTCTATCAAATACCGCCGTTGCGTTATGACAGCGTCGATCCAGAATTGCCGCTATTAAAATACGATTATCCGCAACAGGTTTCTGTGTTTGGCAAACTGCCTAAGCGGGCCATTCAGATCCCCAAATATACGGGGGGCTCTACTACGCCGGATTTTGTGTACCGTATTGAGCGTCAGGACGCCGACAGCGTTTATTTACTGGTTGAAACTAAAGCAGAAAATATGCGCGTAGGCGATCAGGTTATTCTTGATGCGCAACGTAAATTCTTCGATATGCTGCGTCGGCAAAATATTAATGTCGAGTTTGCGGAAGCGACCAGCGCGCCGGCGGTATTTTCTACCATCAATGGCTTGATTGAGGGGAAGGCAAACTAACGGGTTTGAATGGACCTTAACGGTTATCTTTTTGATAGACCATATAAAATGGCCGCCGCGCAGCGAGCGTTGCGGTCATTCTCCCTGTGCTAATCCCCCGTCCCGTAAACTGCGTTGACTTGAAGGTTATCGTTTTACGTCTATTCTTAACTTTCAGCTAAGCGTATTTTGCTGAAATTGCAAATAGTCTTGAAGACGCTGTTTTTTTGTTTTGCCGTTATTTTTATAACGGCCAGGTAGATATTGCCAAGTGAATGTAACTAAGGGAGACATGTTATGCTAAATAGATACTACCGTTTCGCTGTCGAAAAAGACGACCCCTCCGAAGCGCCAGAGTCGGGCGATAAGCCTGACAGCCAGCCGCAAAAAAAATCGTAATTTATCTGGATATTCCCCGACGTTTTTACGTTTGGGGAAAATAACCGTTTCGTTTCAACCTGGTTGCGAACAGTGAATATTTTACACGAAGTGACTATATATAAACGGGAGGGAACATGGAGTTTGATGCCTTCTTTTTAGCGAGACTCCAGTTTGCCTTTACCGTCTCTTTTCATATTATTTTCCCCGCGATTACGATTGGCTTAGCCAGTTACCTGGTGGTACTGGAAGGTCTATGGCTAAAAACGCGTAATCCTGTCTGGCGCTCGCTCTATCAGTTCTGGCTCAAAATTTTTGCCGTCAACTTCGGGATGGGCGTGGTCTCCGGTCTGGTCATGGCTTACCAGTTCGGAACGAACTGGAGCGGTTTCTCCCAGTTCGCCGGCAGTATCACCGGGCCTTTATTAACCTATGAAGTGCTCACCGCATTCTTCCTGGAAGCGGGATTCTTAGGCGTGATGCTTTTTGGCTGGAACAAAGTCGGGCCGGGCCTGCATTTCTTGTCTACCTGTATGGTGGCGTTGGGCACGTTAATGTCGACGTTCTGGATTCTGGCGTCTAACAGCTGGATGCATACCCCGCAGGGATTTGAAATTCACAACGGTCAGGTGGTCCCGGTGGACTGGTTCGCGGTGATTTTCAACCCGTCGTTCCCGTATCGCCTGTTGCATATGTCCGTTGCGGCGTTTTTAAGTAGCGCGATGTTTGTCGGCGCGTCCGCAGCCTGGCATTTACTGAAAGGTAACGATACGCCGGCTATCCGCCGTATGTTCTCGATGGCGTTATGGATGGCGGTCGTGGTGGCGCCCGTTCAGGCATTGATTGGCGATATGCATGGCCTTAACACCCTGAAGTATCAGCCGGTCAAAATTGCCGCGATTGAGGGGCACTGGGAAAATACGCCCGGCGAGCCAACGCCACTTACGCTGGTAGGCTGGCCGGATATGGAGGCGGAACGGACCCGCTATGCGCTTGAGATCCCGGCGTTGGGCAGTCTGATCCTGACGCATAGCCTGGACAAACAGGTGCCTGCGCTAAAAGATTATCCCAAAGAGGATCGCCCCAACTCTACCGTGGTGTTCTGGTCTTTCCGTCTGATGGTGGGCATGGGCGTACTGATGATCTTCCTGGGGCTGGCCAGCCTGTGGCTACGCTACCGACGCCGCCTGTATCATTCGCGGCCCTTTATGCACTTTGCGCTGTGGATGGGGCCGTCCGGGCTTATCGCCATCCTTGCCGGATGGGTGACGACTGAAGTAGGACGTCAGCCGTGGGTGGTCTATGGCCTGCTGCGAACGCGTGATGCGGTTTCCGCGCACAGTACCTTGCAGATGAGCATCAGTTTGCTGGCCTTCTTTGTGGTCTATTCCCTGGTCTTTGGGGTTGGCTATATTTATATGATTCGCCTTATCCAGAAAGGGCCGCAGCCGGCGGAGACACCGACCGCTGAAACCGATGGCAGACCCGCGCGTCCTATCTCTGCCGTGGGAGAATCGCTTGAGCAGGAGAAACGCGAATGACCATCGATCTTCCGGTTATCTGGTTTGCTATTATCGTGTTCGCCACGCTGATGTATATCGTAATGGATGGGTTCGATCTGGGCGTCGGTATCCTGTTTCCGTTTATTCGCGATAAACACGATCGCGATGTTATGGTGAACTCGGTCGCGCCGGTATGGGACGGGAACGAAACCTGGCTGGTGCTGGGCGGGGCCGGGCTTTTTGGCGCGTTCCCGTTGGCTTATGCCGTCATCACCGACGCGCTGACTATCCCGCTGGTGGTTATGCTGCTTGGTCTTATCTTTCGCGGCGTCGCTTTTGAATTCCGTTTTAAAGCCACCGAGTCGCATCGCGCGTTCTGGGATAAATCCTTTATCGTCGGGTCAATCCTGGCGACCTTTGCCCAGGGGGTTGTGGTGGGGGCGGTGGTGAGCGGTTTTCAGGTGGAAGGGCGAACCTTTAGCGGTTCGCAGCTTGACTGGCTGACGCCGTTTAACCTGTTCTGCGGCGTCGGTCTGGTTGTCACCTACGGGCTGCTGGGCGCTACCTGGCTGATTATGAAAAGCGAAGATCCGCTGCATAGCCGGATGTGCGCGCTGTCGCGCCCGTTGTTGATCGTCTTGTTGTTGGTGATGGGAGGCGTCAGCGTGTGGACGCCGCTCACCCACGACGACATCGCCGAGCGCTGGTTCACGCTGCCCAATTTATACTACTTCCTGCCGGTGCCTGTGCTGGTGTTGGCTTTTAGCGTCTGGCTATGGCGCAGCGTGAAAAAACCAGAATCCCATGCGCGTCCATTTATTCTCACGCTAGGGCTGATTTTTCTGGGGTTCAGCGGGTTAGGCATCAGTATTTGGCCGAATATTATTCCACCGGATATTTCGCTGTATGCCGCCGCCGCGCCGCCGCAAAGTCAAAGCTTTATGCTGGTTGGGGCGCTGATAATCATCCCGATTATTCTGGCTTATACCTTCTGGAGCTACTACGTCTTCCGTGGAAAAGTGCGACATGGAGAGGGATATCACTGATGGTTAAAGTGAAAAAATGGTCGCGGCGAGTCGTATGGATGGTCGCGATATGGTGCGCCAGCGTGCTTCTGCTGGCGGGCGTCGGAATGTTGTTCAGACTGCTCATGACCTCCGCAGGATTTCGCTCCTGACTGATACCCCCGGACGCGCTTTCGTCGCTGGCGAAAGCGCGTTTTTATCGACAGATCGGCGTTTATCGATCACCTTTGCTCGCCTTATCTCTCCCCTCAATAGCGGTTGATAATTATTCTCATCTTTATTGTCGTTCCCGGGCCGCAGTGATATGGTTACACAGTGGCTAACGCTCTGGTATAACGCAGATAAACGGTATTGATAATGTCTCCGATCTCCTGTCACTCTTCCGCCGCCCCGGCGATGAAAAAGATCTTTTCCGTCAGCGATTTCATCGCGTTTGGCGAGCGTTATGGCATTGATTACCGCTTCCCTGCGTTACCGCAGTATACGCAGAGTAGTCCCGTACTTCATGGCGATATCGAAGAGATAGCGCTTCCCGGCGGGATTTGCATTACACGCTCGGATGTTCACGTGTTACAACCTTATGAAACCACCTCTCGCCATAGCAGTCCGCTGTATATGCTGGTGGTGCTGGAAGGTAACGTCGCGCTGGCTGTCAATGAGCAGACCTTTTTGTTGAGCGCGGGGATGGCGTTTTGCTCGCAACTGAGTGAGCAGCAGACGATACGCGCCCATCACGGCGCAGACAGTAAATTGCGCACCTTGTCGCTGGGAATGTACCCGGACGGCGGATGGCGGGAGCGTTTGCCTGTCTCGCTGGCAGACGAGTGGGAAAATAGCGCGGCCTCGGCGAGGGTCTGGCAGGTGCCGGAGTTTCTGCTTTCGGGGCTACGTTATGCGCAGCAGCCCGGACCTCATGCGGCGTCACGCCAGTTAATGCTGGAAGGCATCATGCTGCAATTACTGGGCTATGCGCTAAATCTATGTCAGCCCGCAACGCAAAAACGCGGGCTTCCCGTCACCGGTGAATATCAGCGGCTGGAGCTCATTCGGCGTTTACTGGAGCAGACGCCGGAAAAAGCCTACACGCTGAACGAACTGGCGCGTCGGGCGGCAATGAGTCCAAGTAGCCTGCGGTGCAAGTTTCGCCATGCCTATGGGTGTACCGTGTTTGATTATCTGCGCGATTGCCGCCTGGCGCGCGCGCGTCGTTATCTGATGGAGGGATACAGCGTGCAGCAGGCCGCCTGGATGTCAGGCTATCAACATGCCACAAACTTTGCGACGGCATTTCGTCGGCGTTATGGTTGCTCGCCCGGCGAGCTGCGTGACGCGTCTCTGACGGCGTCCCGCCACTGTGCGTAACGCGCCCCGCCAGAACGGTAATATCCGCCGCTAACCCGGTTTTCTGCCGCTTTGGGTGATTTTTTATCATTGCGCATAGGCAATCTGGCGTTACGCATAGTGGTCCGTTATCTCTAAAAGGTAATAATTCTTATTTACAATAAAGATGCCTTTGGAGATGTTCATGTTTGCGACAACGCGTATGGCGCTATTGATAGGCGGAGCTATCGGCGGCGCGACTTTTCCTCTTTTTGCCCAGGAAACCACAAAAAATGATACCGTCATTGTCACCTCGCCCGTTCAGAGTGGCGCGACCAAGCTGGCGACGCCAGATATTGAAACGCCGCAGTCGGTATCCATTATTACCCGCCAGCAGTTTGAAGAGCAGGGCGCAACCAGCGTGCGTCAGGCGGTCAGCTACACCCCAGGCGTATACAGTAACCAGATAGGCGCCTCTAACCGCTTTGATTACATCGTATTGCGTGGTTTTTCGGACGGTAGTCTGGATAACGTCTATCTCGACGGGTTAAAAATGATGGGCGACACCAATTCGCACAGCTCGTTGGTGGTTGACCCCTGGTTTCTGGAAGATATCGAGGTGGTACGCGGCCCGGCGTCCGTTCTGTATGGACGTTCATCGCCAGGCGGCATTGTCTCGTTGACGTCGCGAAAACCGGCGTTTGATGCCGGAGGAGAAGTGAAGCTGTTTGCCGGCAATAACAACCAGCGCGGGGCGGCTTTTGATGTGACCGGCCCACTGGATGACAATGAACGTGTGGCGGCGCGTCTTAGCGGCATGACACGTTACGCCGATTCGCAGTTTACCCCCTTGAAAGAGGAACGTTATGCGCTGATGCCGAGCCTGACCTGGCGAATTACCGATCGGACGCGTCTTGATCTTATGGCCTATCTGCACCGTGATCCGGAAGGCGGTAGCCACTCCGGACTGCCTTATCAAGGCACGGTTGTACCTTATAACGGCAGAAAAATTTCTAACACTTTCTTTGAAGGTGAAGATGACTACGACAAATACGATCGCCGTGAAAATATGGTGGGTTATAACATTGAGCATCTGTTCGATAACGGCTGGTCGGTACGGCAAAAATTGCGTTATTTGCATACCAAAGTGACGTTGAATCAGGTCTATGCCGCAGGTTGGTTGAATGAAACGGCGCTGAATCGCGGCTATTCCGGCTCCGGGGAGAAAATGTCGGCTATCGCGCTGGATAATCAGCTCGACGGCAGCGTGGATACCGGGGCGATTAATCATCGTCTGCTGGTGGGGATCGATTATCAGGATCGCAGTAATCATACTACTGGCTATTATGGCGCGTTTCCGCCGATTGACGCTTTCAACCCTGTTTATGGCGCTCAGCCGGATTACATTACGTTGTATAGCCGTGAAAAACATAAGCTGCGGCAGACCGGATACTATTTACAGGATCAGATGTCATGGGATCGCTGGCGCTTTACGTTGGGCGGTCGTTACGATCGGGTCAGCGTGTCTAACATCGACAAACTTCATGATTCACGCAGCGATCTCGATAAAAACAACGTCAGCACCCGTGCCGCGTTGCTTTATCTGTTCGACAATGGCGTCGCCCCCTATCTCAGTTATTCTACCGCGTTTACGCCGACCAGCTTCGCCGACGAAAACGGCAATGTGCTGGAACCGATGAAAGGCAAGCAGTGGGAGGCGGGGGTAAAATACGAACCGCTGGGGGGGAACAGCCAGTTTAGCGCCGCCGTGTATCGTATTAACCAGACCAATATCGCGACCAAAGAAGAACCTACCGATCCGTACCGCTCGATTGGTGAAATTGAGTCTAAAGGGGTTGAACTGGAGGCCATTAGCCATTTGTCGGATAGCGTCCGTTTGCAGGCGGCGTATACCTATACTGATATCCGTTATAAGAAAAGTAGCCCGCAAGAGCAGGGGAAGCGCGCGGTTTATGCTCCACGGAACCAGGCCAGCGCCTGGCTAAGCTACGATGTGAAAAGCGGTCTGTTAGAGGGGCTGACTTTGGGCTCCGGTATCCGGTACGTCAACGGCGTGACCAGCGATCGTCTGAATACCCACACGTTGCCGTCTTATACACTGGTCGACATGGTGGTTGGGTATGATTTATCCAGCATTGGGTTAAATGGCTTGAGCGCCCAGCTCAACGTAAATAACCTGACGGACAAACGCTATGTCGCTGCTTGTAATTCGCTCTCTTATTGTTATTTTGGCGCCGAGCGTAGCATTGTAGGCAGCGTGTCATGGGCGTTTTGATAACGCTTATCGTCCGGTAGCAAAGGCTACCGGGCAAACTAGCGGTGCGTCACGCCTTCATAGAGAAGTCTGAGCGCAAACATCCCGATAATGGCGCCGATAACACGGCTGGCAATGCGCTGTATTCGTCCATAAGCGCGGCGGACTGCGGGGAGCGAAAAGGCCTGGCTGAGAAAAATACGCCAGATAACGGATGACAGCACAATTCCGGCCCAGGCCATTAACCTTGCCCATGTGGGCGTTTCTGCGCTAAGCGTTACGGAAAAAATACTGATAAAAAACAGTACGGTTTGCGGATTGGATAAATCGGTCATTAATCCCCGGCGAAAGAAAATTGTCCACGGGGCGGCAATCGGCGTCTGGAGCGTGCTCATTTGCGGCGTCGCCTGGTGGCGAATACTGTTCCAGGCGAACCATAATAAATAGGCGCCGCCGACAATTTTGATAAGAGAAAATACCGCTTCGCATTGCGTAATGAGCGTCGCCAGACCGAAAAGCCCCAGCCCGGAATAAAAGGCGTCTCCCGTGGCGACGCCCAGGCCGGTGATGACTCCCGCCCGGCGTCCTGATGCGAGGCTGGTTTGCACCACCACAAACAGATTCGCGCCGGGATTAAAAAAGGTTAACACAAACAGACTGACGGTAAGCACAACGGCATGAAACGGCTCCATAGGCAACTCTTCTCTTAGCCTCAAGAAATAACCTTCATCTTATTAATAGTCAAACCAGATGATTGCGAGTGAGATCACAAAGCAGGGGCGTTTTAATCCGCGTTGTTACGCCGACAGAGCGGGGGCTGACTGGATTTTTCCAGCAATCTACACTACTTATTTAATCAGTCCGAACGGCTTTTTTGTTCTGATAAAGCGATGATGGCGTAATAATAAAACGAGGGTTTTGCTATGAAAACTGGCTACAAGGTTATGCTTGGCGCATTAGCGTTTGTCGTGACAAACGTTTATGCCGCAGAAATCATGAAAAAAACGGACTTTGATAAAGTCGCCTCCGAATACACGAAAATTGGCACTATTTCCACCACCGGGGAAATGTCGCCGCTGGACGCCAGAGAAGATTTAATCAAAAAGGCGGATGAAAAAGGGGCGGATGTGGTGGTGCTGACGTCCGGGCAGACAGAAAATAAAATTCATGGTACGGCTGATATTTATAAAAAGAAATAAAAGCGTTGCATCATAAATATACCCGCCTGGGTTTCCGGCGGGTATATTTATTCCTGGCAACCGGCATCCGTTTTGCCGGATGACGGCCTGCAGTAAACGTAGCGCCATCAGGCATTCAGGACGCTGTCATTTGTCTTAATTACCCGACTGGTCTTTGGCACCTGCTTTTAAACGACGCCACAGAGTGGTGCGGCTAATCCCCAGATAACGCGCCGCCGCGGTCTTATCGCCCTTAAAGCGCGCCAGTACATCCTGTAACGTGTGCGCATCCACGGTTGAAGGCGTCAGTTCTGCTGTGTTCGCCATAAGCTCAGGTAATAACTGCCGCATAAATTGCCTGTCCAGCGTTGGCGCGGGATCGACGCTTAAAAAAAGCGCCAGGCGCTCCATCATATTACGCAGTTCGCGAATATTACCGGGCCAGCGCCAGGCCAGCAAAAGCGGCTGACACTGTGTCAATCCATGACGTATCGATTCGGTAAACGGAATTTCCATCGCCGCCAGCGACTGTTTTAAAAAGCTTTCCGCCAGCGGCAAAATATCAGCCTGCCGCTCGCGCAAAGGAGGAAGCGTCAGACGCAGAATACTCAGGCGATAAAAGAGATCGGGGCGAAAACGTCCTTGCATTATTTCCCGATCCAGATCGCAATGTGTAGCGCTGATCACCCGGACCTCCACCGGGATCGGCTGGTGTCCGCCGACGCGAGTGACGGCTTTTTCCTCCAGTACGCGCAAAAGTCGGGTTTGTAACGGCAAGGGCATTTCGCCGATTTCATCCAGAAACAGCGTGCCGCCGTGTGCGATTTCAAACAGCCCCGCCCGGCCTCCTCGTCGTGAACCGGTAAACGCGCCCTCTTCATAACCAAACAGTTCCGCTTCCCGCAACGACTCGGTAATCGCGCCGCAATTGACGGCGACAAAGGGAGGGGATGGCTTATTCTGACGGTGAGGCTGGCGGTGAAAGAACGTCTGGTGAATCGCCTGCGCCGCCAGCTCTTTTCCGGTCCCTGTTTCCCCCTGAATCAGCACTGCCGCACGGGAGCGGGCATAGAGCGTAATCGTCTGGCGGAGCTGCTCCATTTGCGGCGACTGGCCGCGTATATCGCCCAGTTCATACCGGGTTTGTAATCCCTTGCCGGATGGGTAATCCACGCGCTGTCGCCGTGTCAGACGGGTCATATCCAGCGCATCATGAAAAGCCTGACGAACGGTCGCCGCGGAATAAATAAAGATGGCAGTCATTCCCGCTTCTTCCGCCAGATCGGTAATTAATCCCGCGCCGACGACGGCCTCAATACCGTTGGCCTTAAGTTCGTTAATTTGCCCGCGCGCGTCCTCTTCGGTGACATAGCTTCGCTGTTCAAGACGGAGGTGAAACGTTTTCTGAAAGGCAAGTAAAGCCGGAATGGTCTCCTGATAGGTCACGATACCGATAGACGAGGTGAGCTTTCCCGCTTTCGCCAGCGCCTGTAATACATCGAATCCGCTGGGCTTGATGAGGATCACCGGTATTGACAGGCGGCTTTTTAAATAGGCCCCATTCGAACCCGCCGCGATAATCGCGTCGCAGCGCTCGGTCGCCAGTTTTTTGCGAATGTAGGTCACCGCCTTTTCAAAGCCGAGTTGAATAGGCGTGATGGTCGCCAGATGATCGAATTCCAGACTGATATCCCGAAACAGTTCGAACAGACGCGTTACGGAGACCGTCCAGATCACCGGTTTATCGCTATTATCGCGCGGAGCGCTGTGAGCAGTCGTCATCGCAGTAGGCTCATCTTTAAGGGGCGATTTTTTGTTTTAAACGTGTTTCATAAATGTTGCAATGAAACGGGGTGATTCGTTTCATGAAACGTTAGCTGACACGTTTTTCTTTTCCCTTAATCGCGCTTATTCATAACAGGCATTACTGTAATTACCTGTTTTTAAATCTCATTGTATTTAATTTTCTCGCTGCCTCTTTGCCTGGCATAGCCTTTGCTTTGGTGAATACATCTTGAATAACAATTTACTAACATGAGGACGAGATATGTCTTTACATTCGCCGGGGCAGGCATTTCGCGCCGCGCTCTCTAAAGAGAATCCATTACAAATTGTCGGCGCGATCAATGCCAACCATGCTCTGTTGGCCCAACGGGCCGGGTATCAGGCTATCTATCTTTCTGGCGGCGGCGTAGCGGCGGGCTCGCTCGGACTGCCGGATCTGGGGATTTCTACGCTGGATGATGTGTTAACCGATATCCGGCGCATCACGGATGTTTGCCCGCTGCCGCTGTTGGTGGATGCGGATATTGGCTTTGGCTCCTCCGCCTTTAATGTCGCGCGGACGGTAAAATCCATAGCCAAAGCGGGCGCCGCCGCGCTGCATATTGAAGACCAGGTTGGCGCTAAGCGCTGTGGACACCGTCCAAACAAAGCGATCGTCTCGAAAGAGGAGATGGTAGACCGAATTCGGGCGGCAGTGGATGCGCGCACCGATCCGAACTTTGTGATCATGGCGCGTACCGATGCGCTGGCGGTGGAAGGGCTGGAGGCGGCTCTCGATCGCGCGCAGGCTTACGTGGACGCGGGGGCAGACATGCTGTTCCCGGAGGCGATCACCGAACTGTCGATGTACCGCCAGTTCGCCGACGTGGCGCAGGTGCCGATCCTCGCCAACATCACTGAGTTTGGCGCGACGCCGCTGTTTACGACCGACGAGTTGCGTAGCGCACACGTGGCGATGGCGCTCTATCCGCTGTCGGCGTTTCGCGCCATGAACCGCGCCGCAGAAAAAGTCTATACCGTGCTGCGCCAGGAAGGGACGCAAAAGAACGTGATCGACATCATGCAGACCCGCAACGAGCTGTACGAAAGCATCAATTACTACCAGTTCGAAGAGAAGCTGGACGCGCTGTACAGGAATAAAAAATCGTAGCCTGTAGGCCTGATAAGGCGAAGCCGCCATCAGGCAATGCCGGATGGCACTACGTTTATCCCGCCTACGGTACGGCCTACACGCCTCAATACCCTACACATTACAATAATGACGAGGACAATATGACAGACACGACGATCCTGCAAAACAACACGCATGTCATTAAGCCTAAAAAATCAGTCGCGCTTTCCGGCGTACCTGCCGGAAATACCGCTCTGTGTACCGTGGGAAAAAGCGGTAACGATCTGCACTATCGCGGTTACGACATTCTCGATCTGGCGGAGCACTGCGAATTTGAAGAAGTCGCGCATTTACTGATCCACGGAAAATTACCGACCCGCGACGAGCTGAACGCGTATAAAAGCAAATTAAAAGCGCTGCGCGGATTACCCGCCAATGTCCGTACCGTTCTGGAAGCGTTACCGGCGGCCTCGCACTCGATGGACGTGATGCGTACCGGCGTTTCCGCGCTGGGCTGCACCCTGCCGGAAAAAGAGGCACATACCGTCTCCGGCGCGCGCGATATTGCCGATAAGCTGTTGGCCTCGCTCAGCTCTATCCTTCTTTACTGGTATCACTACAGCCACAACGGCGAACGTATTCAGCCGGAAACCGACGATGATTCCATCGGCGGCCATTTCCTGCATCTGCTGCACGGTGAAAAGCCAACCCAAAGCTGGGAAAAGGCGATGCATATTTCGCTGGTGCTGTATGCCGAGCATGAGTTCAACGCCTCGACGTTTACCAGCCGGGTGATTGCCGGAACCGGCTCGGATGTCTACTCCGCGATTATCGGCGCGATTGGCGCGCTGCGCGGCCCGAAACACGGCGGGGCGAATGAGGTGTCGCTGGAAATTCAACAGCGTTATGAAACGCCGGACGAGGCAGAGGCGGATATCCGTAAACGCGTGGAAAACAAAGAGGTGGTGATTGGCTTTGGACATCCGGTTTACACCATCGCCGACCCGCGCCATCAGGTGATCAAACGGGTGGCGAAACAGCTTTCAGAAGAAGGCGGCTCGCTGAAGATGTACCACATCGCTGACCGTCTGGAAACGGTGATGTGGGAGACAAAAAAGATGTTCCCGAATCTCGACTGGTTTTCGGCGGTCTCCTACAACATGATGGGCGTCCCTACCGAAATGTTCACCCCGCTGTTTGTCATCGCCCGCGTAACCGGCTGGGCGGCGCACATTATTGAACAGCGTCAGGACAACAAGATTATTCGCCCCTCTGCCAACTATACCGGGCCGGAAGATCGTCCGTTTGTCTCGATAGACGATCGTTGCTAACTCACTCTTATTAAAAATAAAACGCAGGAAACGTACCCTATGTCTACCCAAGAACTGAACATCCGCCCAGACTTTGACCGCGAAATCGTCGATATCGTGGATTACGTGATGAACTACGACATCACCTCAAAGGTGGCGTACGACACCGCGCATTATTGCCTGCTCGACACGCTCGGCTGTGGTCTGGAAGCGCTGGAATACCCGGCCTGTAAAAAATTGCTTGGGCCGATCGTACCAGGCGCGGTGGTGCCCAACGGCGCACGCGTGCCGGGCACCCAGTTCCAGCTCGATCCGGTACAGGCAGCTTTTAACATTGGCGCGATGATCCGCTGGCTCGATTTTAACGATACCTGGCTTGCCGCCGAGTGGGGCCATCCTTCTGATAACCTCGGCGGTATTCTGGCGATTGCGGATTGGCTGTCACGCAACGCCGTCGCCGCCGGCAAAGCGCCGCTGACCATGAAACAGGTATTGAGCGGGATGATCAAAGCCCATGAAATTCAGGGCTGCATCGCGCTGGAAAACGCCTTCAACCGTGTCGGACTTGACCATGTGTTGCTGGTGAAAGTGGCCTCGACTGCGGTGGTCGCTGAAATGCTGGGGCTGACGCGCGATGAGATCCTCAACGCGGTATCGTTGGCGTGGGTGGATGGGCAGTCGCTGCGTACCTATCGTCATGCGCCGAATACCGGTACGCGCAAATCCTGGGCGGCGGGTGATGCGACTTCGCGCGCGGTACGTCTGGCGTTGATGGCGAAAACCGGCAAGATGGGCTATCCCTCGGCGCTCACCGCCAAAACCTGGGGCTTCTACGACGTTTCATTCAAAGGTGAAACGTTCCGTTTCCAGCGCCCTTACGGCTCCTACGTGATGGAAAACGTGCTATTCAAAATTTCTTTCCCGGCAGAATTCCACTCGCAAACCGCCGTCGAAGCGGCGATGACGCTGTATGAGCAGATGCAGGCCGCGGGCAAAACGGCAGCGGATATCGAGAAAGTGACTATCCGCACCCACGAAGCCTGTCTTCGCATTATCGATAAAAAAGGCCCGCTCAATAACCCGGCGGACCGCGATCACTGTATCCAGTATATGGTCGCCGTGCCGCTGCTGTTCGGACGGTTAACCGCGGCGGATTATGAAGACGAGGTGGCGCAGGACAAGCGTATTGACGCCCTGCGCGAGAAGATCGTGTGTTATGAGGACCCGGCTTTTACCGCCGACTATCACGACCCGGAAAAACGAGCTATCGGCAATGCGATCACCGTGGAGTTTACTGATGGCTCACGCTTTGGCGAGGTTGTCGTGGAGTATCCGATTGGTCATGCGCGTCGCCGCGCCGACGGTATTCCGAAGCTTATCGAAAAATTTAAAATTAACCTGGCGCGTCAGTTCCCGACTCGCCAGCAGCAACGCATTCTGGATGTCTCCCTGGACAGAGCCCGCCTGGAGCAGATGCCGGTTAACGAATACCTCGATTTATATGTCATCTGAGCCAGCCAGCAGTAAGGCGTAAGTTCAACAGGAGAGCGTGATGTCTTTTAGCGAATTTTATCAGCGTTCCATTAACGAACCGGAGGCGTTCTGGGCCGAGCAGGCCCGGCGTATCGACTGGCGACAGCCGTTTACGCAGACGCTGGATCATAGCCGCCCACCGTTTGCCCGCTGGTTTTGCGACGGTACCACTAACTTATGTCATAACGCCGTCGACCGCTGGCGGGATAAACAGCCGGAGGCGCTGGCGCTGATTGCCGTCTCATCAGAGACCGATGAAGAGCGTACATTTACCTTCAGCCAGTTGTATGACGAGGTCAACATTGTGGCCGCCATGTTGCTGTCGCTGGGCGTGCAGCGTGGCGATCGCGTATTGGTCTATATGCCAATGATTGCCGAAGCGCAGATAACGCTGCTGGCTTGCGCGCGCATTGGCGCGATCCATTCGGTGGTCTTTGGCGGTTTTGCCTCGCACAGCGTGGCGGCGCGGATTGACGATGCCAGACCGGCGCTGATTGTGTCGGCGGATGCCGGAGCGCGGGGCGGTAAAATCCTGCCGTATAAAAAGCTGCTCGATGACGCTATTGCGCAGGCGCAGCATCAGCCGAAACACGTTCTGCTGGTGGACAGAGGGCTGGCGAAAATGGCATGGGTGGATGGGCGCGATCTGGATTTTGCCACGTTGCGCCAGCAGCATCTCGGCGCGAGCGTGCCGGTGGCGTGGCTGGAATCCAACGAAACCTCGTGCATTCTTTACACCTCCGGCACTACCGGCAAACCGAAAGGCGTCCAGCGCGACGTCGGCGGTTATGCGGTGGCGCTGGCAACCTCGATGGACACCATTTTTGGCGGCAAGGCGGGCGGCGTATTCTTTTGCGCATCGGATATCGGCTGGGTCGTCGGCCACTCCTATATCGTTTACGCGCCGTTGCTGGCAGGCATGGCGACTATTGTTTACGAAGGACTGCCGACGTACCCGGACTGCGGGGTCTGGTGGAAAATTGTCGAGAAATACCAGGTTAACCGGATGTTTTCCGCCCCGACCGCGATTCGCGTGCTGAAAAAATTCCCGACGGCGCAAATCCGCAATCACGATCTCTCCTCGCTGGAGGCGCTTTATCTGGCCGGTGAGCCGCTGGACGAGCCGACGGCCAGTTGGGTAACGGAGACGCTGGGTGTGCCGGTTATCGACAATTATTGGCAGACGGAGTCCGGCTGGCCGATCATGGCGCTGGCCCGCGCGCTGGACGACAGGCCGTCGCGTCTGGGAAGTCCCGGCGTGCCGATGTACGGTTATAACGTCCAGCTACTCAATGAAGTCACCGGCGAGCCCTGCGGCATAAATGAAAAGGGAATGCTGGTGATTGAAGGGCCGCTGCCGCCGGGCTGTATTCAGACTATTTGGGGCGACGATGCGCGTTTTGTGAAGACTTACTGGTCGCTGTTTAACCGTCAGGTTTATGCCACCTTCGACTGGGGAATCCGCGACGCCGAGGGGTATTACTTTATTCTGGGCCGTACCGATGATGTGATTAATATTGCGGGTCATCGGCTGGGGACGCGAGAAATAGAAGAAAGTATCTCCAGCTACCCGAACGTAGCGGAAGTGGCGGTAGTGGGGATAAAGGACGCTCTGAAAGGGCAGGTAGCGGTGGCGTTTGTCATTCCGAAGCAGAGCGATACGCTGGCGGATCGCGAGGCGGCGCGCGACGAGGAAAACGCGATTATGGCGCTGGTGGACAACCAGATCGGTCACTTTGGTCGTCCGGCGCATGTCTGGTTTGTCTCGCAGCTCCCCAAAACGCCTTCCGGAAAGATGCTTCGCCGCACGATCCAGGCGATCTGCGAAGGCCGCGATCCGGGCGATCTGACAACCATTGACGATCCCGCGTCGTTGCAGCAAATTCGCCAGGCGATCGAGGAATAGCCGTAAGCCGGATAAGCCGCGTCCGGCAACGGGTCAGGCTCAGCGACTGAATAGTGGGGGGTAAAGTCGGGAAAGGGCGGCGGCAGCGCGCCGCCCTGTAACAGAATTAACGCAGAATATTTTTCTCAGCCAGATCCAGCGCGAAGTAACTGAAAATCAAATCGGCACCGGCGCGTTTAATCGAGCCCAGACTTTCCAGCACGACCTTTTCTTCATCAATGGCGCCAGCCATAGCAGCAAATTTAATCATGGCGTATTCACCGCTCACCTGGTAAGCGCCAAGCGGCAACTCTGTGCGTTCGCGGATTTCACGCAGCACGTCCAGATACGCGCCGGCCGGTTTCACCATTAAGCAATCCGCGCCCTGGGCTTCGTCGAGCAGTGATTCGCGAATCGCTTCACGGCGGTTCATCGGATTCATTTGATACGTCTTGCGGTCGCCTTTTAACGCGGTGCCCGCTGCTTCACGGAAGGGGCCGTAGAAAGAAGAGGCGAACTTGGTGGAGTAGGACATTATTGCCGTATCGGTAAAACCGGCGGCATCCAACGCCTGGCGGATAGCCTGGACTTGTCCATCCATGGCTGCGGAGGGCGCAATAAAATCTGCTCCAGCCGCCGCCGCGATAACGGCCTGCTTGCCGAGGTTGGCCAGCGTCGCATCGTTATCCACGCCGTGTTCGCACAACACGCCGCAGTGGCCGTGCGAGGTGTATTCGCAGAAGCAGGTGTCGGACATGACAATCATCTCCGGCACGGTTTGCTTACAGATGCGGGACATTCTTGCCACCAGGCCGTCTTCTTTCCAGGTATCGCTGCCGGTGTCATCAGTATGGTGAGAAATGCCGAAGGTCATAACGGAACGAATGCCAGCATTTGCGATACGTTCAATCTCTCGCGCCAGCTGCTTTTCCGGGATACGCATTACGCCGGGCATGGCATCAATAGCTTTGTAATCGTCGAGTTCTTCTTCAACAAAGATCGGCAACACCAGGTCGTTCAGGCTAAGTGTTGTCTCTTCAAACATAGCGCGCAGCGCAGCGGATTTGCGCAGGCGGCGAGGGCGATGGATAAGGTCTGTCATGGTCTGCCTGATGTTTGTGGAATCGAAGGCCCAGTATACCTGAATCTGCAGGCAGATGTTTTACGAAAACGGTCCTTAACGTAGCAGGCGCAGCCCCGGCGGCGGCAGAACATGGCGCTTCTTTTATATACCGAAGATTAATACATCAGGCACTATATCATTTTAAATAAGAATTAGTTTTACGTTGTTTTTAGTTTTATTTCATCGTCATTTAAGTAAATGTGGGTTTTAACATTATTCATGTTTATTTTGTTTTTCTTTAATCCATATTTATCTTATATGTATTTTGTTTTTTTATTTTCTTGTAAGGCCATGAAAAAGAATGCTTTTCAATTATAAAATTTCCTTTTATTACGCCTTTTTAATTCATGTCCGAATCCGGACTGAGGATAAAGAATAATTGAACCTTTTAGCAATGACGCCGCATAATCCTTCTTGCTAAACATCTCTATGTTTTTATGCATTGATAATTGATGGATCAACTATATTACGTCCCTGAGGAGGGATGACAAATGCACTCCTGGAAAAAGAAACTTGTAGTATCACAATTAGCATTGGCTTGCACTCTGGCAATCACTTCTCAGGCGAATGCTACTACTTACGATACCTGGACTTATTACGACAATCCTACCACCGCGCTTGATTGGAATAATATGGATGCCGCAGGCACTGTTGATGGTAACTATGTAAACTATAGCGGTTTCGTTTACTACAACAATGCCAATGGTGATTTCGATCAGACGTTCAACGGTGACACTGTTAACGGTACGATTTCTACCTATTATCTGAACCATGATTATAATAACGCAACCAGTAATGAGCTGAATATTAGTAATTCAGTTATTCATGGCTCGATTACTTCCATGCTGCCGATTGGTTATTACGATCGTTTTGATACGTTGGATCACGATGGGTATTCTGAATATTATCGGTTCAACAACGGTACTGATACTGTTGACGGAAACTGGTATGACGGTGATGTGTTCACGCTGAACATCGCTAATTCCACCATTGATGATGATTATGAAGCGTTTTACTTCACTGATTCCTATAAGGATGGTGATGTAACTAAGTACACAAATGAAACATTCGATGTCAGCGAAGGCGTGGCGGTGAATCTTGATGTAGAAAGCAACATCAATATTTCCAACAATTCCCGTGTTGCAGGTATTGCCTTGTCTCAGGGAAATACTTACAACAACACTTACACGACGGAATCCCATAACTGGGATAACAATATTAATGTATTTGACTCTACTGTAACTTCCGGTTCAGATTATATCCTGGATAGTGCTTATACTACTGACACTGGTACTTTTGGCACAGGTCACTTTGGCAATTCCGATGAGCCGAGCGATTATACTGGTGCTGGCGACGTTGCATTATCTTTCACTGATGACAATGGTGCTTCAGACTATGCAATGAAGAACAATGTGTACTTCAGTAATTCTACGCTGATGGGTGATGTCAAATTTACCAGTAACTGGAACGCCAATTTCGATGCTGATGGTGATGATACTAACGGTGATGGTGTTCCTGATACCAACCATGGCTGGGCTGATGACGGCCTCAACGTCGACGAACTGAACCTTACACTTGATAATGGCAGTAAGTGGGTTGGTCAGGCGACTTATACTGTTGATACAACGTCCCGTATGTATGATGTTGAAACGAACAGCCTTACTCCAGGCGCAACATTGGAAGATAATGCCTGGAATCGTATCGTTGGTAATGAAGTTTTCCAGAGCGGCGTGTTTAACGTGACGCTGAACAATGGTTCTGAATGGGACACCGTTGGGGACTCGACTGTTGATACGCTGGCTGTAAACAATGGTTCTCAGGTTAATGTTTCTAATTCTGATTTAACATCAGACACCATTGATTTGACTAATGGTTCTTCACTGAACATTGGTGAAGGTGGTTATGTTGACACCGATCACCTGACAATTGACTCCTATAGTACTGTTGGTTTGACCGAATCTACTGGCTGGAGTACTTACTCAAACCTGTAGGCTAATACCATCACCGTAACTAACGGTGGTGTGTTGGATGTGAATGTTGGTCAGTTTGATACCGAAGTATTCAGCACTGATAAACTGGAACTGACCAGCGGCAATACTGCTGATCACAACGGTAATGTTGTTTCTGGTGTGTTCAATATCCATAGCAGCGATTATGTTCTGAACGCTGACCTGGTGAACGACCGTACCTGGGATACCACTCAGGCTAACTATGGTTACGGTACTATCGCAATGAACTCTGACGGTCACCTGACCATCAACGGTAATGGCGATATCAACAACGGCGACGAACTGGATAACAGCTCTGTTGACAACGTTGTAGCGGCTACCGGTAACTATAAAGTTCGCATCGACAACGCTACTGGTGCCGGTTCTGTTGCGGATTACAAAGGCAACGAGCTGATTTATGTCAATGACGTAAACACCGACGCAACCTTCTCTGCAGCAAACAAAGCTGACCTGGGTGCTTACACCTATCAGGCTAAGCAGGAAGGCAACACTGTCGTGCTGGAACAGATGGAACTGACCGACTACGCTAACATGGCGCTGAGCATTCCTTCTGCGAACACCAATATCTGGAACCTGGAACAAGACACCGTTGGTACTCGTCTGACCAACGCTCGTCATGGCCTGGCGGATAACGGCGGCGCATGGGTAAGCTACTTCGGCGGTAACTTCAACGGCGACAACGGCACCATTAACTACGATCAGGATGTTAATGGCATCATGGTCGGTGTTGATACCAAAGTTGACGGTAACAACGCTAAGTGGATCGTTGGTGCGGCAGCAGGTTTCGCGAAAGGCGATCTGAGCGATCGTACCGGTCAGGTGGATCAGGACAGCCAGTCTGCCTACATCTACTCTTCCGCTCGTTTCGCAAACAACATCTTTGTTGACGGTAACTTGAGCTACTCTCACTTCAACAACGATTTGTCTGCTAACATGAGCGACGGTACTTACGTTGACGGCAACACCTCTTCTGACGCCTGGGGCTTCGGCTTGAAACTGGGTTATGATCTGAAGCTGGGTGATGCAGGCTACGTAACGCCTTACGGCAGCGTATCCGGTCTGTTCCAGTCTGGCGACGACTACCAGCTGAGCAATGACATGAAAGTTGACGGTCAGTCTTACGACAGCATGCGTTATGAACTCGGTGTAGATGCAGGTTATACCTTCACTTACAGCGAAGATCAGGCGCTGACCCCGTACTTCAAACTGGCTTACGTTTACGACGACTCCAACAACGATGCTGACGTAAACGGCGACTCTATCGACAACGGCGTAGAAGGTTCTGCGGTACGTGTTGGTCTGGGTACTCAGTTCAGCTTCACGAAGAACTTCAGCGCCTACACCGATGCTAACTACCTCGGCGGCGGTGATGTTGATCAAGACTGGTCTGCAAACGTTGGTGTTAAATATACCTGGTAATCATTTTCTCTCAGGAGAAATAAAGGTAATTTAAACTGAAAAATGCCCGTCAAGGACTTGACGGGCATTATTGCAAGGAATGCATATGTTATCTTTAAGCAAGCCACTACAGGAATTCTACAGACTCGATAAATGCCTTTCTAAGCATGGTACGCGTTTCGAGTTTGTTAATGATAAAGAGATTATCTGTTCACCTGATGAAAGTAATACCCATACCTTTGTTATTTTAGAGGGGGTTGTTTCGTTAGTTCGGGGTGATAAAGTTCTTATTGGTATTGTGCAGGCCCCCTTTATTTTCGGCTTAGCCGATGGTGTGGCGAAAAAAGAGGCACAATATAAATTAATTGCGGAGAGCGGTTGCATTGGTTATCGCCTCTCATCATCACAAACTCTTGCCATCATTGAGCAAAACCAACTGTGGCGTGAAGCCTTCTGTTGGATAGTATGGAAAAGTCAGGTACTGGAACTTCGTGACAAGCAGCTCATTGGTAATAATTCTTACGACCAAATTCGTGCGACGTTAATGACAATGATTGAGTGGGATGAAGAACTTCGCTCACGTATTGGTGTTATGAATTATATTCATCAACGAACGCGCGTATCGCGATCGGTGGTGGCGGAAGTTCTCGCGGCCCTGCGTAAGGGTAATTACATTGAAATGAATAAAGGCAAACTGATCAGTATTAACCGTTTGCCCTCCGAATATTAACAAGAATGTTGCGCCTCGTCTGATATAGCGCGAGGCGCGACGACTCAGGATGCAGGAATAGCAATCGGTTTATTGCCGCTTAGCTCAGTAACCAAATCGTTAATCCCGTCGCTCATATTGGTAAAACGAGTGAGGGGGGAACGGGTTACGACCACAAAAGCGCCAATATTATATTGTGGGATCATCGCCATATAGGTAATAAAACCGCCGCCGCCTCCTGTTTTCTGGATAATGCCAGGACGTCCGTCTTTTGGCGCCATATAGACCCAACCCAGACCGAGCGCGTCGGCTTTACCCGGTACGTCCATCCCAATGATTTTCTTTAACTGTGTGCGCTGATAAATCAACGTTTGCATACGATCGGCCTGTTGGCTACGGTGATAGAAATCTGACGACAGATACTGTTGCATCCAGCGCATCATATCTCCTGGCGTAGAATAGACCCCGCCGCTGCCAATGGCTGCCAGCGTATTATTACAGGGGCTTGCGCCTTTTTCTGCCACCATCAGACGCTTACACTGATCGGGAGAGGGGGTAAACGTGGTGTCTTTCATTCCCAGCGGGCGGGTAATCTTTTCTTCAAACAGTTGCGTATAAGGTTTGCCGGAGGCGGTCGCCAGCGCGTCGGCTAACAGGTCGAACGCCAGATTGGAATAGGCCGCCTGTGAACCGGGCGCGACTTTTAACGTTGCTGTGGAGAGCCAGCTCCAGCGTTGTTCGCGGGTTGGCCAGACAAATACCGGACGATGCGCCGCGCCGCCGGGCTGTTCTCGCGGAAGCGCACTGGTATGGGTCGCTAAGTTGACCAACGTAATCGGCGTGCCTTGATACGTCGGGACATGCGCGCCGGGAGGCGCATATTTGCTGAGAGGATCGTTTAATTTTACCGTTCCCTGATCGAGCAATTTTACCAACATTTCACTGGTCATGAGCTTGGTGAGAGAAGCGATACGAATGACCGAATCAAGCTGTGGACGAACATTATTGCCCGGTCTGGTGTCACCGAAACTACGAAACACGCGTTGATTGCCGTCGATCACCACCAGCGCCATGCCCGTGGCGCCGCTACCATAAAAGATATGCTCGGCATAACGATCAACGATATCAGAGGCAAAAACCGGATCGGCAATCGGCTGAGCCGCCTGGACAGAAGTAAGTGATGCCGCAAACAGCATGGCAGTAAAAAGCAGACTACGTTTCAACGGTGATGTCCATAAGTGAAATAACGGTGGTTATGCGTATTTATACTACCCGGCGGCACATTGCAAAACGTTAAAGAGAAAAAAGTGGGTGAAAAAACGTAACGGCGGGTTTTCGTGATGGAGAATGTTTACTTTTGTGATAGAGCGCTTGTGATAACCTGATAGCGTCAGCGTGCCTGCTGTGTATGAAACTCGTCGAAACAATTCTGTTGAGCAGAAATGCGAACTAAGCGTCACAACGTAGGTCACAATGCCTGGTTTAGCCCTTTCATTTGCGTGGGCATGGCGTGCTATTGCCGCCGTCACAGCAGCCGTAATAAAGATAAGAAGTTAGCAGGAGAGCATGATGTTTAAATCTTTTTTCCCAAAGCCAGGGCCGTTTTTCATGTCGGCGTTTGTTTGGGCGCTGATCGCCGTCATTTTCTGGCAGGCGGGAGGAGGAGATTGGGTGGCGCGACTTGTAGGGGCATCCGATGAAGTGCCTATCAGCGCAGCGCGCTTTTGGTCGCTGGACTATCTGATTTTTTATGCTTATTACCTGATTTGCGTGGGATTATTTGCAACGTTCTGGTTCATCTATAGCCCGCACCGCTGGCAGTACTGGTCGATACTTGGCACCTCGCTCATTATTTTTGTCACCTGGTTTTTGGTGGAGGTTGGCGTCGCGGTTAACGCCTGGTACGCGCCGTTCTATGATTTGATTCAAACGGCGCTCAGCTCGCCGCACAAGGTCACTCTTGGTCAATTTTATCATGAAGTGGGGGTGTTTCTCGGTATTGCGCTTATCGCCGTGGTGATCGGCGTGCTGAACAACTTCTTTGTCAGCCACTATGTATTTCGCTGGCGTACCGCAATGAATGAGCACTATATGGCGCACTGGCAGTACCTGCGCCATATCGAAGGGGCTGCCCAGCGTGTGCAGGAAGACACCATGCGTTTTGCCTCTACACTGGAGAACATGGGCGTGAGTTTTATCAATGCCATCATGACGCTTATCGCCTTTCTGCCGGTGTTGGTCACCCTGTCAGCGCATGTGCCGGATTTACCCATCGTAGGACATATCCCTTATGGCCTGGTCATTGCCGCCATAGTCTGGTCATTAATGGGGACGGGCCTGCTGGCGGTCGTCGGGATCAAATTGCCGGGGCTGGAATTTAAAAATCAGCGAGTGGAAGCCGCTTATCGTAAGGAGCTGGTCTACGGTGAAGATGACGCCAGCCGCGCCACGCCGCCCACCGTCCGTGAACTGTTTAGCGCGGTGCGCCATAACTACTTCCGTCTCTACTTTCACTATATGTATTTCAACATCGCGCGCATTCTCTATTTGCAGGTCGATAACGTTTTCGGTTTGTTCCTGCTGTTTCCTTCCATTGTTGCCGGTACGATTACGCTGGGGCTGATGACGCAAATCACCAACGTGTTTGGCCAGGTGCGCGGTTCGTTCCAGTATTTGATTAACTCCTGGACGACTCTGGTGGAGCTGATGTCTATTTATAAACGTTTACGTAGCTTTGAACGCCAGTTGGATGGTCAGCCAGTTCAGGAAGTGACCCATTCTTTTAGCTAACAGAAGGAAACGTTATGTCGGCGGCGTCCCGTCTTTATCCTCTGCCTTTTCTGGCGGTCGCCATATTGGCTGGCTGTAGTAGTCAATCCGGGCAGCCGGTGAGCAAGGGCGAGAAGCCTGTCGACGTGGCAAGCGTAGTACGTCAGAAAATGCCGGCCAGTGTCAAAGACAGAGAGGCCTGGGCGAAAGATATCGCGACAACGTTTAAGAGCCAGGGGCTGGCACCGACGGTAGAAAATATCTGTTCGGTGCTGGCTGTCGCCCAGCAGGAGTCCGGTTATCAGGCGGATCCTGTCGTGCCGGGGCTAAGTAAAATCGCCTGGCAGGAGATTGATCGCCGCGCTGAACGACTACACATTCCGCTGTTTCTGGTGCACACCGCGCTGAAAATTAACTCCCCCAACGGCAAGAGCTATAGCGAACGCCTGGACACGGTAAAAACCGAAAAACAGCTTAGCGCTATTTTTGACGACTTTATCAATATGGTCCCTATGGGGCAGACGCTATTTGGCTCATATAACCCGGTGCATACGGGCGGCCCGATGCAGGTCAGCATTGCCTTTGCCGAACAGCACGCGAAAGGCTATCCGTGGAAGATGGCGGGTACGGTACGTCAGGAGGTCTTTACGCGCCGTGGCGGATTGTGGTTTGGAACCTACCATTTGCTGAATTACCCGGCGAACTACAGCGCGCCTGTTTTCCGCTTCGCCGACTTCAACGCGGGATGGTACGCCAGCCGTAACGCTGCGTTCCAGAATGCCGTCAGTAAAGCCAGTGGGGTAAAACTGGCGCTGGATGGCGATCTGATTCGTTATAACAGCAAGGAACCGGGCAAAACAGAGTTAGCGGTACGCAAACTGGCAGGGCAGTTGGGAATGAGTGAGCGTGAAATTCGCAGCCAACTGGAGAAAGGCGATAGCCTGGCGTTTGAAAAAACGGCGCTCTACAAGAAAGTCTATAAACTGGCCGAGGCCAAAACGGGCAAGACGCTTGCGCGGGAAATGTTGCCCGGTATTCAACTGGAAAGTCCGAAGATCACGCGCAAGCTGACGACCGCCTGGTTTGCTAAACGAGTTGATGAGCGGCGGGCGCGGTGTATGGGGCGATAAATTTCGCGCTGGGATATTTTCTCCAGCGCGCTAAGGTTTATTGGTGACGGTGACGCCAGCGTAAAAACGCGGCGATAACGGCAAAAATGAGGCAGCCCGTGAGGAAGGGCACCAGGCCAAAAATCGTCCCGACGCCCAGCCCAATCTCTACCCGCGGTCGACCTGTATCCTGTACCTGCATCAGATGCTCATAGATGCCCGGCGCATGAACCAGCAGGTTTAAGAGTTGCGCTCCGGCCCAGAAGCAAAACAGTACAAATATGGCGTAAGCAATATTTCCGGGCGTAGAGGAGGTTTCTCGATGCTTCCCGCTGAACAGCGATTTTGAGAGAGTGAAATCAGCCATAAAGACCTCCAGGATGATCGGCTACGATCTGGCGTTATGCCATCGGCTTACTGTGAAGTCTGACAGGTCATTGTGTTTGTCAATATCAGAATCATGGTAATTTCACATACGGAATGTATCCATCGCGTAAATTTTTGTTAGTTGTCACAAAACGATCACTTTTATCAAAATCAATTAACATTTAAGAAATTCCGTATCCCCCACAGACTCGCCCGCCAGAAGTATGCAAAAATACGTTTTTGTTGCTGTTAATACGTCGGAGTCGTTATGCGTTTGCCTGTAAAAATTCGTCGTGACTGGCACTACTATGCCTTCTCTATTGGCCTTATCTTTATTTTGAATGGCGTCGTAGGATTGCTGGGATTTGAGGCGAAAGGATGGCAAACCTATGGTGTTGGGCTGGTAACGTGGATTATTAGCTTCTGGCTGGCGGGGTTCATCATTCGCCGGCGCGAAGATGACGAGGTAAAAGACGCCCGATAAACGTTGCGCTATCGGGCGTGCGCTATTACATCGTGGTTTTTAAGGCGTTATTCGCCGTATGGCGTTCCAGCGCCAGCTCAATCAGACGGCTGATCAAATCGGTATAGCCCAATCCGCTCGCCTGCCAGAGTTTTGGATACATACTGATATTGGTAAAACCTGGCAGCGTATTAATCTCGTTAATTACCACCTCATTGTCTGCCGTTAAGAAGACATCGACACGCGCCATACCCGCGCATCCCAGTGTCTGATAAGCCTGGATCGCGATCGCGCGGATCTTGTCATTCACCTCGGAAGGGATCTGCGCAGGCACGACAACTTGTGCGCCATTATCATCAATATACTTAGTATCGTAGGCGTAAAATTCGCTGTTCAGTACGATTTCGCCGCAGGTACTGGCCTGTGGGTTATCGTTACCTAATACGGCGCATTCGATCTCGCGCCCTTTGATCCCTTGCTCCACCACCACTTTATGATCGAATTCGAAAGCCAGCGCGACCGCCTGCTGATATTGCGCTTCGTTAGCGACTTTACTGACGCCGACCGAAGAGCCCTGATTGGCGGGCTTAACGAACAGCGGCAGTCCCAGACGGGATTCAACCTCGGCAAAACTAAACGCGTGACGATTCGTTCGGGTGAGTGTAATAAACGGGGCGATATTCAGTCCTGCATCGCGTAGCAGTCGTTTGGCTACGTCTTTATCCATGCAGGCTGCGGAGCTCAGCACGTCTGAACCGACAAACGGTAAGTTTGCGACGCGCAGCATCCCCTGCAATGAGCCGTCTTCGCCCAGCGTACCGTGGACGATAGGAAAAATAACATCTACCGTCGGTAGCGGCTGCCCGTTCTGAGCGTTAATCAATTGGTGTTGATGTTTGCCAGGCACTTGGGCCAGACTGATTGCCGAAGGACGTAGCGCGATATGTGCCGGATCGTCTGCATTCTGCAAATAATTTTCCGCATCGTTAACATGCCATTGTCCCGCCTTATCTATCCCTAACAGCACCACGTCGAAGCGGGTTTTATCGATCGCATCAACGATATTTTTCGCTGATTGCAAAGACACTTCATGTTCCGCCGACTTACCGCCAAATACTATTCCTACCCGCAATTTCGCCATCTTAAAAACCCATTCCATCGAATGCAAAGCGTATACATTACCACGACAAAACGCGGGTTTCGCGGGCTTCTGCCATAATGTTTATGGGATGTGAGAACGGAGGCCGCGTGAGAGGTAAGGGTTTTCTGATTATTGTGCTGTTGGGCGGCATTGGCGGGCTGGGATATCGTTATCTTCCCTCTTATTATAATCCTTTTGCTCCGCTACAACTTGCCGATCCGCCAGGCTGGATCACGACCTTCAAACTACAGCGCCTTACGCCGTCGCAGTGCCGGGAGCTGTTGACGGCGGCCAATCAACAGGGATTAATTTCATCACAACCTGTTGCGGATAGCGCTGGTGAATGTCCCTTGTCCCATGTTGTGCGCGTCAGAGATTTTGGCCAGGTCAAACTGAGCAGCAGTTTTTTAGCCTCCTGCCCGTTGGCGCTGCGCTCCGCGCTGTTTGTCGAACAGCAGGCAAAACCTTTAACAGAAACGTGGATGAAGCGCCGCCTGACCCGCATCGAACATCTGGGCAGCTATGCCTGCCGTAATATTTATCACCGCCCGGATGCGCGTCGCAGTGAACATGCCAGCGCAGAAGCGCTGGATGTCAGCGGGTTTCAGCTATCAGATGGCCGAAAAATCACTGTTCTGCGCGGCTGGGGGCGTCAGGAGACGGGGCCCTGGTTACGCGCTATGTTAAACGCCAGTTGCCATTATTATGGCAATGGGCTCGGGCCTGACTATAACGCTGCGCATGCTAACCATTTTCATCTTGGAATGCGGGGCTACGGCGTGTGTCGTTAAAGCATAAACGTCTGCCTTGCGCGGCTATATAATGTGACATGTTTCACAAAAATGATGAACGGGGAGACAAAATAGCAAAGTGTGACGTATCGCACCTCTGGAACCACCAGGAAAAAGAGAACTTGCTAAGCTAACGCGTATTTTCAGCTACTTACCGTTACGAGTCTTATGGAATCCTGGAAAGTTAATCTAATTTCCGTTTGGTTTGGATGTTTTTTTACCGGGCTGGCAATCAGCCAAATCCTGCCATTCTTACCCCTTTATATTTCCCAGCTTGGCGTCTCTTCCCATGAAGCGTTATCAATGTGGTCCGGGTTAACGTTTAGCATCACGTTTCTTATTTCCGCCATTGTGTCGCCGATGTGGGGCAGTCTCGCCGATCGTAAAGGGCGTAAACTGATGCTATTGCGCGCGTCGCTCGGGATGGCGATAGCTATTCTACTGCAGGCATTTGCGACCCATGTCTGGCAACTTTTCCTGCTGCGCGGAATCATGGGGTTAACGTCAGGCTATATCCCCAATGCCATGGCGCTGGTAGCCTCTCAGGTACCGCGCGAACGTAGCGGCTGGGCGCTCAGTACGCTTTCTACCGCGCAGATCAGCGGCGTTATCGGCGGGCCGTTAATGGGCGGCTTTGTCGCGGATCATATCGGGCTGCGGGCGGTATTTCTGATTACCGCCATGCTGTTGGTGGTGAGCTTTCTGGTCACGCTATTTTTAATTAAAGAAGGCGTGCGTCCGGTCATCAGGAAAAGCGAACGCCTGAGCGGTAAAGCCGTTTTTGCGTCGTTACCTTATCCTGCGCTGGTGATCAGTTTGTTTTTTACCACGATGGTCATTCAACTCTGTAATGGTTCCATCAGTCCAATTCTGGCGCTGTTTATCAAATCAATGATGCCGGACAGTAATAACATCGCCTTTCTTAGCGGGTTAATTGCCTCGGTGCCCGGTATCTCTGCGCTTATCTCCGCGCCTCGCCTGGGAAAACTTGGCGACAGAATCGGCACGGAAAGAATTCTGATGGCCACGCTTATCTGCGCAGTGCTGCTTTTCTTCGCGATGTCCTGGGTCACCACGCCGTTCCAGCTGGGGCTGTTACGTTTCTTGTTAGGCTTTGCCGATGGCGCGATGTTACCCGCCGTACAAACGTTATTGGTGAAATACTCCAGCGATCAAATTACCGGACGTATTTTTGGCTACAACCAGTCATTTATGTACCTGGGCAACGTGGTTGGGCCGTTGATGGGCGCGACGGTATCGGCGATGGCCGGTTTCCGCTGGGTTTTTATCGCTACGGCGGCGATCGTGTTGATCAATATCGGGCAACTGACCCTGGCGTTACGTCGTCGGCGTAACGCGCAAAAAGCGAAAGGCCAATAGCGGTGCATCGTAACGGCGCTTCTGCCGTTACGATATGGTTTAAATTAAAAGATATATTCTTTATCCGTGAAGTTTTTCTATAGATGGCATAACCTTAAATTATGATATAGCGTGATTATTGTTTTTTGATGGTTTATTATCGTCTCGTTTACGGCCTGAGAAACGTTTCGCTGCGGCGACAGTGATAATTATTTGTGTAAAGTTCTTCCTGTATCATAAAAATAGTACTTTCAGCCTCTAGGCAGTGGTTCTTCATAGTGATAACGTCACCCTGGAACTAATAAGGAAATATGGTCATGAAAAATCTCATAGCAGAGTTGTTGCTTAAGCTAGCCCAAAAAGAAGAAGAGTCGAAAGAACTGGTTGCTCAGGTAGAAGCGTTAGAGATTATCGTCACAGCAATGTTACGTAACATGGCGCAAAACGAGCAGGAGATGTTGATACGTCAGGTAGAGGGGGCACTTGAAGGCGTAAAGCCGGATGCCAGCGTTCCTGATCACGATACGGAATTGCTGCGCCAATATGTAAAAAAGTTGCTGAGACACCCCCGGCACTAATCGTATTTAAAACAACACAGTTGTTATAACGTTACTTTTATAAAATAGCCCTGGCCGCTTCGTTTTTATTTTGCTCTGTATTAACCAGAAGAAAATAAAAACGAAGCGGCTATGGTAATAACAGTGTAACGTTATGCGTTGTTCTTCTGCATCCTGCGTGACTGTGGATAATCGAGTTGCACATTAGCCTACGGTTTGTCAATCAATAAAACATATATTGCTAACGGTAAGTAATACTTTTACTGCCGGGTGGTATTTTTGCCAGTAACAGCCAGACTTATATAAAGTCCCTGGGATATTTCCCAAAGGGACAACGTGTAATGCGTACACTGACAAAAGGATGGTGCTATGAAAATAACATTACTGGTGACTTTACTTTTTGGCCTGGTCTTTTTAACCGCCGTCGGCGCAACCGAAAAACCGTTAATACCGCAACAGCAGCGCATGACGACCTGTAATCAGCAGGCGACAGCGCAAGCGTTGAAAGGCGATGCACGTAAAACTTACCTTAGCGACTATCTAAAAAACAGCCAGTCAGGCCCTGGCGAGAAAAGCCTGACGCCGCAACAGCAGAAAATGCGTGAATGCAATGTTCAGGCGACGGAACAATCCCTGAAAGGCGATGACCGTAGCAAGTTTATGAGCGCCTGCCTGAAAAAAGCGGCGTAGTGCTATCGGGTGAGCCCTGAAAAATACTCACCCGAAATTTCATACTTCCTCCATGCGCTCTGTTTCTATAATTTGGGAAAATTGTTTCTAAATGTTCCCAAAAATAATGAATGATGAAAATTTTTACCAAAAAGCGGTTGAACAGGCGGTAGCGCCGCCTGACCCTCCTGATGATCGTCAGCGCTCCGGGTTGCGCTTCGCCCGGCGCATCAGGCTACCGCGTGCGGTGGGGTTAGGGGGGATGTTTTTACCGGTGGCCGCCGTGTTAGTGACGCAACCTGTCTTTGGCGGCTGGTGGTTATTACTGGTCGGCTGGTCTTTTGTCTGGCCGCATCTGGCGTGGCAGTGGTCGGCGAAAGCCCTTGATCCGCTACGCCAGGAAATTTACAACCTGAAAGTGGATGCGATCCTCTCCGGCATGTGGATCGCGCTGATGGGCGTCAATATGTTGCCTGCCGCCGCGCTGTTTATGATGATGAGCATGAATCTGATGGGGGCTGGCGGGCGGCGGCTATTCACTGTCGGAATGGGCCTTTTGCTGGCGTCATGTCTGGTGACGTTGCAGCTTACCGGGCTACCTGTCGCGATGCGAAGCTCGTCGCTGGAAGTCACGCTCTCTTTGCCCGTCATTATGTTGTATCCGCTTCTGTTCGCCTGGGTAAGTTATCAAACGGCCATTAAATTAGCGGAACATAAGCGACGCTTGCAGGCGATGAGCTCGCGGGATGGCATGACCGGCGTCTATAACCGACGCCACTGGGAAATTTTATTACGTAATGAATTCGATCACAGCCGACGCCACCATCGGGAGGCGACATTGTTGATTATCGATATCGATCATTTTAAGAGCATTAACGACACCTGGGGACATGATGTTGGGGATGAGGCTATTATCGCCCTGACGCGTCAATTACAGTTAACGCTACGCGGGAGTGATATTATCGGGCGCTTTGGCGGCGACGAATTTGCGGTGATTATGTGCGGAACGCCGGCAGATAGCGCGATTACCGCCATGTCGCGAGTGCATGAACGGCTAAATACCTTACGCTTGCCGGGCGCGCCGCAGGTCATGTTACGTATCAGCGTGGGCGTGGCGCCGTTAACGCCACAAATCGGTCATTATCGGGAATGGCTAAAGTCTGCGGATATGGCGCTTTATAAAGCAAAGAATGCCGGACGTAACCGCACCGAAGTGGCGGCATGACGTCCAGCCGGGCTTCAGGATTTACTGAGCGCCTCTGATTTTTCCATACACTTCGTCATCGCCTCTATTACCGCAGCGCGGAAGCCACGTTCTTCCAGAACGCGTACGGCTTCAATTGTCGTTCCGCCAGGCGAGCACACCATATCTTTCAGTTCGCCGGGATGCTTTCCGGTTTCGAGTACCATTTTCGCCGACCCCATGACGGCCTGCGCGGCGAATTTATAAGCCTGAGCGCGAGGCATACCGCCAAGAACGGCTGCGTCCGCCATCGCCTCGATAAACATAAAGACATAGGCCGGCGAAGATCCGCTCACGCCAACCACCGGATGGATCATCGGCTCAGCAATCACTTCCGCCTCGCCAAAGCAGCGGAAAATATTCAGCACATCAGCCGTATCTTCCGGTGTGACCAGCGCGTTGGGCGTGACGGAGGTCATTCCTGCGTTGACCAGCGACGGCGTATTCGGCATAGCGCGAATGATTTTACGGTCGTGTCCCAGCGCGCGCGCAAGCTGATCAAGCGTTACGCCTGCGGCGATAGAGACCACCAGCGAGTCTTTGTTCAGGCTGGAGGAGATTTCACTGAGCACTTTCACCATAATGCCCGGTTTTACCGCGCCGAAAACGATATCCGCGACCTGAGCGACCTCCTGCGCGCTTTGCGCTGCATTAATGCCGTACTGGTCATGCAGGGCGGCAACTTTATCGGGGGAGGGGGTGTAGACCCAGATCTGGCCGGGAAGTACCTGACCGCTGGCAATCAGTCCGCCAAGAATAGCCTTGCCCATATTACCGCAGCCAATAAAACCGATTTTCTTCTCCATCTCGTCACTCCCTATGTTTGTGTGTTATGGGGAATAGTTAGCTTAACGCGGATTGAAAACGGGCAGAAGGAGAAACAGCACTTTGATGAAAGACAAAAGCGCGAGACAATAAAAGATTGTATACCGTACGGGAGACATTATGACCATCTGGGTGGATGCGGATGCGTGTCCGAATGTCATTAAAGAAATTTTGTACCGCGCCGCCGAGCGGATGCAGTTGCCGCTTATTCTGGTTGCCAATCAGGCCTTGCGCGTGCCGCCTTCGCGTTTTATCCGCACGCTCCGCGTGGCCGCCGGGTTTGACGTGGCGGACAATGAAATCGTGCGTCAATGCGAAGCGGGCGATCTGGTGATTACCGCGGATATTCCGCTGGCGGCTGAAGTGCTGGAAAAAGGCGCTGCGGCTCTTAATCCCCGGGGAGAACGCTATAGCGACGCCACGATTCGTGAACGTCTGACGATGCGTGACTTTATGGACACGCTACGCGCCAGCGGCGTACAAACGGGGGGACCAAACACACTCTCGCCGCGCGATCGTCAGCATTTTGCCGCCGAGCTGGATAAGTGGTGGCTGGAAAGCCAGCGTAAAAAATAAATCGTGTAATGAAAAATTTACAGTTTATTCATTTCTGATTCTTGCTATAGTACTAATATTGTGACTTTAGTACCTTTGTGTAAATTATTATTTACATTTATGCGTTGTACTAGTTAGATGATATGATTATAACATTGCTGATATCAAATCCTGCGTATGCGCAGTTCCTGGGGGAACGCCTGCTATGATGCAACCTCTTTATCTTGTTGGCCCGCGGGGCTGTGGGAAAACCACCATCGGTATGGCGCTGGCGCAGGCAACCGGTTTTCGGTTTGCAGATACCGACCGCTGGCTGCAATCGCACGTGCAGATGAGCGTCGCTGATATCGTTGAAAAAGAAGGCTGGGGAGGGTTCCGCGCCCGGGAAACCGCGGCCCTGGAGGCGGTAAGCGCGCCTTCGACTGTCGTGGCGACGGGAGGCGGTATTATTCTCACGGAGTATAACCGACGTTATATGCACCGTGTTGGCGTAGTGATTTATCTGTGCGCGCCGGTATCCACGCTGGTTAACCGGCTTGAGGCTGAACCTGAAGCGGATCTGCGCCCGACCCTCACCGGCAAGCCGTTGAGCGAAGAGGTTCGGGAAGTGCTTGAGCAGCGTGACGCGTTGTATCGCGAAACGGCGCATTACATTATTGACGCGACGAAAGCGCCGGCCCAGGTCGTTTCTGAAATTATTGCGGCGCTGCCGCTGTCGACGCAACGGTTACAGGGAGATGTCTATACTTAACGCTCACCCAGAATAAAGGAAACGCTATGCCAACCAGACCACCTTATCCGCGGGAAGCTTATATCGTCACCATTGAAAAAGGCACGCCGGGCCAGACGGTGACGTGGTATCAGCTACGGGCTGACCATCCGAAACCTGATTCGCTCATCAGCGAGCATCCGACCGCAGAAGAAGCGATGGATGCGAAAAAACGTTACGAAGATCCGGATAAATCATAGACGCATGAACCACTCGGAAGGGATTCTGAGTACCCCTAAATTGTATCTCCATCACATTCTTGAAACATTTATACTGGCAACTAAAACCGTAAATTAAGCGATAACAATACAATATTGGAGTTATTTGGAATCTTTACACAATACGTTGCTCATCTGCTGCTACGCTTTCTGAGATTTGTAGGGCAGGTAGCGCGGTGAGCGTGTGAATATTTGCCCGGGAATTACGACGAAGTAATAAGGTGGAATAAAAATGAGTGCGTCGTTGGCAATCCTCACAATCGGCGTTGTGCCAATGAGCGAAGTGTTACCGCTTCTGACGGAATACATCGACGAACAACACATCACCCATCATAGCCTGCTGGGAAAAATGAGCCGGGAAGACGTTATGGCGGATTACGCTGTAGAGCCTGGCGACGATCCGCTTTTGACGTTGCTGAATGATAACCAGATAGCCCATGTTTCCCGCCAGAAGGTGGAGCGAGATTTACAGAGCGTTGTCGAGGTACTGGATAACCAGGGTTATGATGTCATTATACTGATGAGCACCGCGGCGATTAAAAGTATGGCTGCCCGTAATTCTATTTTGCTTGAACCGCTGCGTATTATTCCACCGCTTGTCGCCTCTATTGTGGATGGACATCAGGTGGGCGTGATTGTGCCTGTTGCAGAACTTCTGGCGGCCCAGGAGAAAAAATGGCAGGTATTGCAAATGCCGCCGGTGTATTCGCTGGCGAATCCGGTTCACGGTTCTGAGCAACAGTTAATTGATGCCGGGCAGGCGCTATTGGATCAAGGCGCGGACGTCATTATGCTGGATTGTCTGGGTTTTCATCAGCGTCATCGGGATATTTTACAGCAAGCGCTGGATGTGCCGGTTTTACTCTCTAATGTTTTGATTGCGCGGTTAGCTTCAGAACTGCTTGTCTAATTTTACGTGACAGGCCGAACGTCAGGACTCTATATTGGGTGTTAATTTAATAATGAGACGGGGCCTGATTATGCTACAAAGCAATGAATACTTTTCCGGGAAAGTGAAGTCTATTGGATTTACCAGCAGTAGCACCGGCCGGGCCAGCGTTGGTGTGATGGCGGAAGGGGAGTATACATTTGGCACCGCCGAACCCGAAGAGATGACGGTTGTGAGCGGCGCGTTGAAGGTACTGTTGCCGGGAACTGTCGAATGGAAAGTGTATACAGCCGGTGAGGTGTTTAACGTGCCTGGCCACAGCGAGTTTCATCTACAGGTCGCTGAGCCCACCTCGTATCTGTGCCGCTATTTGTAACGGTGAGTCCCCTCTCCGGCGGAGAGGGACCCTCTGGTTAGCGCTGCGCTTCGCCGCCTAATCCTTCCACCAGGCTTTGAATCAGTGCCGCCAGCTCGCCGGTCATCAGGATAAAGTCCGCATCAAAACGTTGGGCAAAATCTTCCCGGTCGATATCTTCGTTCTGATCGCGCAGCTCATCGCAGAATTTCAGACGCTTAATGGAGCCGTCGTCGCACATGACGAATTGAATACGCTGCTGCCAGTCGAGCGCCAGCTTCGTGACCACTTTACCCGCTTCAATATGAACGGCGATCTCGTCGCTGACCAGATCCTGCTTTTTCGCGCGGATCACGCCGCCATCTTCCAGCATCGCTTTCAATTCGGCTTCGTCCAGCAACTGGAAACCCTGAGCGACCGTACCGGAGCGCACCCACTCGGTGAGCGTCAGCTCAATCGGATTTTCCAGCGCCAGCGGGACGACCGGCAGCGAGCCAAGACTTTTACGCAGTAGCGCCAAAGTATCTTCCGCTTTTTTCGCGCTGGCGCAGTCAACCATAATCAGGCCGTTAACGGTATCAATCCACATCATTGTCTGACTGAAGCGGCTAAACGCGCGCGGCAGCAACGAATGCAACACTTCATCCTTCAGGGAATCTTTTTCCGTCTTCTTCAGCTTGCGTCCCTGATCGGCTTCCAGTTTCTGGATTTTCGCCTCCAGAGCCTGTTTGATCACTGGCGATGGCAGGATTTTCTCTTCTTTGCGCGCGCAAATAATAATTTGGCCATTGGCGGTGTGCGTTAACGCATCGCTGTGAGAGCCCATCGGCGGAACCCAGCCCATTTTGGCCATATCCTGGCTACCGCATGGGGTAAACGTCATTGAGGCGAGCTGTTTCTCCATCTCTTCGGCGCGTAATGTGATATCGCGGCTAAGACGGTAAACCATTAAATTTTTGAACCACAGCATGATAATTTCCACGGCCTTGTCGTTAAATCCAGGCGGTATAGTAACGAATTGTCGGCAGGCTTGCATTGCCAATCAGAACGGTGAATTCTACCCTGTTGATATTCCCAAAAAATGAGGAGCGGTATGTGCGTATTGGTATCGATTTAGGCGGCACAAAAACGGAAGTCATTGCGCTTGATGATGCAGGAGAGCAGCGGTTTCGCCATCGTCTGCCTACGCCGCGGGAGGATTATCAGCAAACGATAGAAACCATCGCTACGCTGGTCGACATGGCGGAACAGGCGACCGGCCAGACCGGTAGCGTTGGCATTGGCATTCCCGGTTCTCTCTCGCCTTACACCGGCGTGGTAAAAAACGCTAACTCTACGTGGCTTAACGGCCAGCCGTTCGATAGCGATGTGAGCCGTCGTCTGAAGCGTGAAGTGCGGTTAGCCAACGATGCCAATTGCCTGGCGGTATCAGAGGCGGTAGATGGCGCGGCGGCGGGGGCGCAAACGGTATTTGCGGTGATTATCGGTACCGGGTGTGGCGCGGGCGTAGCGCTAAATGGCCGGGCGCACATCGGCGGCAACGGTACGGCAGGTGAATGGGGTCACAATCCGTTGCCGTGGATGGATGACGATGAGTTGCGTTACCGCGAAGAAATTCCCTGTTATTGCGGTAAACAAGGCTGTATCGAAACCTTTATTTCCGGTACGGGATTCGCCACGGATTACCAGCGTTTGAGCGGTAAAACGCTAAAAGGCGATGAGATTATTCGTCTGGTCGACGCGCAGGACGCCGTGGCGGAACTGGCGTTAAGCCGTTATGAGCTACGGCTGGCGAAAGCATTATCTCATGTCGTGAATATTCTGGATCCGGACGTCATTGTGCTGGGCGGCGGTATGAGCAATGTTGAGCGCCTGTACAAGACGGTTCCGTCGCTGATGAAATCGTTTGTTTTTGGCGGCGAGTGCGAGACGCCGGTACGTAAGGCGCGGCATGGCGATTCAAGCGGCGTGCGCGGCGCGGCCTGGCTGTGGCCGCTGGCGTAACGTTTTTAGCCGGATGGCGCGTCATCCGGCAACCGGCGTGACCGATGGCTGCTTGTGTTTTAGACGTCCGTATACCAGCAACGACGACATGCCGGAAAACGAGAGCAGGGCGGCGGGAAGCGCCACGTAGTGGTAGGTAAAACCTAGTGTCAGCATCAGCCCGCCGCACCAGGCGCCAATCGCGCTACCGAGATTAAACGCGATTTGCCCTCCCGCCGCGCCCAGCAGTTCGCCGCCTTTGGCGTTTTGCAGTAGCAGGATTTGCAGCGGCGCAGAGAGCGCAAACAGACCAGCGCAGCAGATAAACGCGAAAGTCAGCGATGCCGTTTTGTATCCGCTGAAGAAAAAGAGCGCCATGAGAGAGAGCACGATAACGAGGTCAGTCACTACCGCGATGCGCAGCGGAGTATATCTGCCGGAGAGTTTGCCGCTTAACAGATTGCCTAACACCATCCCCAGCCCGACCAGCATCATAATAAACGTCATGCTCGTCTCCGAAAAACCGGAGATGTACATCATAAATGGCTTGATATAGCTGAACCAGGCAAAAACGCCCGCATTGCCGAACATCGTGGCGGCGAAAATGAGCCACGGCGCGGGACTACGCAAGAAGTGGAACTGCTCGCGCAGGCTGCCTTGGGCTTTGTCGCGAATATCCGGCACCCAGAAGAAAATTGCGGTGAGCACGGCGATGTTGAAAACCGCGATCAATAAAAAGGTGTAGCGCCAGCTAAATTCCTGGCTCAGGTAAGTGCCGACCGGAATGCCCACCAGATTCGCCACCGTCATTCCTGAAACCATACCCGCGACGGCGGCGGTGACTTTCCCGGGGCGGATAATCTTTGACAGGACAATTGCGCCGACGCCAAAAAAGGCGCCGTGCGGAAAGCCGGAAACCAGTCTGCCGACGGCGAGCATCAGATATGACGAGGAAAAGGTAAATATGGCATTGCCCATCACGCACAGCGTGACCAGAAACAGCAGTATATGTTTAAGCGAAAAGCGGCTGGAAAAGAGCGCCATAACAGGCGCGCCCAGCACGACGCCGAAGGCGTAAAACGAGATCATATGCCCGGCGGCGGGAATCGTTATCCCGACATCGCGTGCCAGCTCCGTCAGCACGCCCATAATGCCAAACTCGGCCATCCCCAGTCCGAACGTACCCAGCGCCAAAGAAAAAATAACTTTTTTCATACCACCTGCCGAAAATAAAGGCGCATGTTGCGCGCTGTGGCTGTGAATTGTCACAGCCAATCAACGTATAGCTTGCGGATAAGCGCGAGGTAATACCATTCCTTATCCGTCTTTGTGTATTCATTATTATGCTATGTCATGACAGTATGCTGTGCGCAGGATGACACTCGCGTTACTCCACAGCAAACGCTTTGTCCAGTTTGCTATAACCAAGCCCATTGATTTTTTTCACTTTTATCTGCACGGGGATACGTTCTTTCATGGCTTCCACGTGGCTAATCACACCGATGGTCTTCCCGCTGGCATTCAGCGCGTCGAGCGCATCCAGCGCGGCGTCCAGCGTTTCGCTATCAAGCGTGCCGAAGCCTTCGTCGAGGAACAAAGAATCAATGCGCGTTTTATGGCTGACCAAATCTGATAACGCCAGCGCCAGCGCCAGGCTGACCAGGAAACTTTCGCCGCCTGATAACGTTCGCGTATCGCGCACGGCGTCGGCCTGCCAGGTATCGACAACCTCCAGTTCCAGCGCGTCGCTGGCTTTGCGCTGCAATAAATAGCGGCCATGCAGGCGGGTGAGCTGATGATTCGCCAGCCAGACCAGATTATCCAGCGTCAGTCCCTGGGCGAATTTGCGGAACTTATCACCTTCTTTAGAGCCGATCAGCGCATTGAGATAGCCCCAGTCTTCCACTTGCTGAGAGGCTTGTTTCATTTCCGCCATCAGCGCCCGTTGGCGCTGCCGATTATCTGCATCCTGTTTAATTTGCTGGCGGATTTCCCCCTGGCGTGTCGTGTTTTCACGCAGTTGTTGCGCCAACTGCGCCAGCCGCTGCGCGAGCTGCTCCGCCGTACACGTTGGGTCCAGACCGGCGGGCGGCTGTTGCTGATGGTCAGCCAGCGCCTGCGCGGACTGCGCGCTTAACGCCTTCGCTTGTTGTAGCTGACTTTCCAGCGTTTGTTGTTGTTTTTCCAGACGGGTCACGGTCTCTTCATCCAGCAACGCCGCCAGGAACGTTGCCTGGCTGTCAAACGGGCTATTTTTTAACGCCGCATCAAAGTGCGCTATCGCCTCGGCGGCGCGCTGCTGCTCCTGCGTCGTTTGTTCCTGCAGGGTTTGCAACTGGCTTTGTAATGACACGCACTCATCATGCGCCTGCCGCCAGTTATCCAGCGGCACGTCGTCGTCGGAATCCGCGGTATCCGTTTGCGGTAGCGTCTCCAGCAACGGGGCAAGCCTGTCGATCTGCATTTGCAAATCCGCGAACTCTGTCTGACGCTGTTGCCATATTTTCGCTTCGTCGGCGCGCTCATTCAGCCACGAAGCCTCGTCTTCTGGCGATGGAAGGGAAAGCGTATACTGCGCCAAATCAGCCGTCAGCGACGCCTGACGCTGCGCAATCTGCGCGGTAAAGCGCGCTACCTGTTCAGTATGCGCCGCGATTTGCGTTTGTAGAGCATGACGATGGCTGAGCTGATCCAACTGTTGCTCATGCTCTTCCGCGGCGGTCAGCCAGCCCGCGAGGTCTTCTTGCGGCTGGAGCTGAACGCCCAGCGTAGCGCACAGCGTTTGCCATTCCTCAGTAAGCGCTTGCTCCTCCTGCAACAACGACTGCGCCTCGCTTTCATCCCGCTGTAATTGTTGCGTTAAGGCATCTAACTGTCCTCGCAGCGCCGCGCCTTCTTCCGCCAGCGTTTTGACCTCTTTTTCCAGCGCGTCGCGGCGGGTTTGATTCGCGCTCAGTTCCAGCGCCTGATAGGCGGCGATGGCGGGGTGCGTCGTCGAGCCGCAAAGCGGACACGGCTGGCCGGACTGTAAGTGCGCCCGCTGGCTTTCCAGATCTTTGATGCGCGCCTCCTGCTCGCAAATAGTGCGAACGTCCGCAAGCTCCTGCGCTTTAGTCTTATAACTCAGGCGCTTATCCGCCAGACGTTGGGTGTATTGCGTCTGCTCCTGATGATGACGCGCGATAGCTGCCTGTAGCTGCGCCTGACGCTTTTGTTTCGGGAGAATTTGCCCCTGAAGCGCGGCGAGACGATGGCGTAGCGGACGCTGTCGGGTATGCAATGCCCTGGCTTCCGCCAGCGCCTGTGGCGTGAGGTCGAGCGTGAGCGGCGGTAGCGCATCACGCTGACGCGTATCGCTCAGCAACTGCTGTTGCCATTGGCTCAGTTGCGCCCGATCGTGGGATTGTTGTGTTAATAATGCTCGCCACCCCGCCAGTTCGCTGCGCCAGACGCGGATGCCGTCGTGTTCCGCCAGCCATGTCTTCAACCGCTGCCCTGTGGCGTTCAGTTGCGTGAATTGTCGATGCGCGCAGGCGCGGATACGCTGGCGCAGGCGATACGCGCTTTGTAAGCGAGCATTCACTTCATCACTGTGCTGGCGAACACGCTCAACGGCGCGGGTTTGTTCCTGAATGCGCTCCCAATGCGGGCGCAACTGGCGAGCAGGTTGCGCCAGAGTCAGCGCCGCGAGCTGTGGCTGCGCTTTTTCTCGCGCCTCTTGCGCCGCGTACAGCGCCTGCTGTCGGGCGTGTAATTCAGTGTGGAGCTCGTTTTTTCGGGTCAGCCAGTGAAGGTGCTGCTGCTGTCCCTGCTGGTCGGCCAGCAGGCGTTTCTCTTCGTCAGTAAGCGCCTGCAAACTGGCTTCCAGTTGCTGTAACTGTTCGTCCGCCAAGAGGGCGACGCCGCTGGCCTGCGCTTGTAACTTTTCCAGTTCGAGACGGGCTGATTTATGTTTTTCAAATACCTGTGCGGAGATCTGCCCGTAAATCTCAGTGCCGGTGAGCTCCTCCAGAAGCTCTGCGCGCTCTTTCGCTTTGGCATTAAGAAAGGCGGCGAACTGCCCCTGCGATAACAACATCGAACGGGTGAAGCGCCCGTAGTCCAGCCCGGTCAACGTGGCGATCATCTCCAGTTTATCCTTTACCTTATCGGCAAAGATCTTTCCGTCTGAACACCGCGCCAGCTCTACGCGTGGGGCCTGGAGATTGCCGTCAGGCTGATTTCGGGCTCGGTTCTGGCTCCAGAACGCGCGCCAGGCTTCGCCTTTTACCTCAAACTCCACTTCGGCCAGACATTCCGCCGTATCGCGCGTCATCAAATCGTTTTGCGACTGCGATACCGTATTCAGGCGCGGCGTTTCGTGGTACAGCGCCAGGCAGATGGCGTCAAGCAAGGTGGTTTTTCCCGCGCCGGTCGGGCCGGTAATGGCGAATAACCCGTTACTGGCAAACGGTTCGGCGGTAAAGTCGACCTTCCATTCTCCTTTCAGCGAGTTCAGGTTTTTCAGACGCAAACTGAGAATTTTCATGCCTCGTGCTCCTCATTCAACGCGTAGAGCGTGCTGGAAAAGAGCTGATTCAGGCGCTCGCGCTGCGGGGTATCTAACGCTTCCAGAGCCAGACGCCGCGCAAAAACCTCTTCCACGCTAAGCTCGCTTAATGTTTCCCGCCGCTCGTTCGCCAGAGAGCGCTCACGCTGTTCGCGGCTACGGCGCACCAGTAATACATCTACGGGGAGTGGCTCCGTTAATGTCTGTATTCTGCGTTGGATATCGTGCAGATAATCATCGGTGGTGATTTCAATATCCAGCCAGACGGGGGGCGATTGCTCAACGCCGCGCCACTGCTCAAGCTGTTCGGTAATTGATGCCAGGTCGCCTTTTAAAACCGCCAACGGTTGAGTCACGGGGACAGCCAGACTTTCGGTGCTTTGCCATTTCCCCTGGTCGAAGGTCACCAGATGCACGCATTTGCTTTTGCCGCACTCATCAAAGCTGAGGGCGATGGGCGAGCCGCAATAGCGGATATGCTCTGTACCGCCGACACATTGCGCGCGGTGAATGTGTCCCAATGCGATATAATCTGCGGGGGGGAAATGCTGCGCCGGAAAGGCATCCAGCGTACCGATATAAATGTCGCGAACCGCATCGCTTTTGCTGGCGCCGACGGTGGTTAAATGTCCCGTTGCGATAACCGGCAGCTTTCGTTCGCCGCGTAGCTGGCATGCTTCCTGATACTGCTGTTGATAATAATCGGCAATTGCATGAAGAAGTTGCTGCTGTTTCTCGCTGCCGGATAATCCCGCCTGACTGGTAATAATGTCGCGCGGGCGCAAAAAGGGAATGGGGCACAGTACGGCGCCCGGAGACCCGTCGCGACGATGAAGTAGCCGAGGCGCATAGCCCGCGCTGGCGATCACGGTTGTATTGAGAAACGCCAGAATGTCGCGCGATTCGTTTAGCGTGGCGACGGAATCATGATTACCGGCCAGCACCACCAGATGACAGCCCGTTTGCTGTAAATTAACGACGAAACGGTTATAAAGTTCTCGGGCATAGCTTGGCGGCGAACCGGTATCAAAAATATCGCCAGCGACAATAATGGCATCCACCTGATGGGCCTGCGCGGTCTCCAGCAGCCAGTCCAGAAAAGCCTGATGCTCCGCGGCGCGGCTTTTACTGTAGAAGTTTTGTCCCAGATGCCAGTCAGAGGTGTGGAGGATGCGCATAATTGTTCCATGCAAAAAAAGCGTGAACGGGATTATACACGTCATCCCCTCCATTTTTGGGCGCAATTTACCGCCGGTACACGGTAATGCACGGTTTCACCGGTGTCATAAATCATCAACATGCTGTCAATGCCGCCTTTTTTTTTCATAAATCTGTCATAAATCTGACGCATAATGGCGCGGCATTGATAACTAACGACTAACAGGGCAAATTATGGCGAGACGTATTCTGGTCGTAGAAGATGAGGCGCCGATCCGTGAAATGGTGTGCTTCGTGCTCGAACAAAATGGCTTTCAGCCCGTAGAAGCCGAAGATTATGACAGTGCGGTGAATAAACTTAATGAACCCTGGCCGGATCTCATCCTTCTTGACTGGATGTTGCCCGGCGGGTCAGGGTTACAGTTTATTAAACATCTCAAACGTGAGGCCATGACCCGGGATATTCCTGTGGTTATGCTGACCGCGAGAGGTGAGGAAGAAGATCGTGTGCGCGGGCTGGAAACCGGCGCTGACGATTACATTACCAAGCCGTTTTCCCCCAAGGAGTTGGTGGCGCGCATTAAAGCCGTTATGCGGCGTATCTCGCCGATGGCGGTCGAAGAGGTGATCGAGATGCAGGGACTGAGCCTTGATCCTGGCTCTCACCGCGTGATGACCGGCGACAGCCCGCTGGATATGGGGCCGACCGAATTTAAATTACTCCATTTCTTTATGACGCACCCGGAACGGGTTTACAGCCGCGAACAGCTGCTCAATCATGTCTGGGGCACCAATGTGTACGTTGAAGACCGGACGGTCGACGTGCATATTCGCCGTTTGCGTAAGGCGCTGGAGCACAGCGGCCACGACCGGATGGTGCAAACGGTACGCGGGACAGGGTATCGTTTTTCGACCCGCTTTTAATGCCTTTTCCGCCAGTTGATCACAGGTTTCTGGCGGAGAAGGCTTTCCATTCTTGAGGGAGTATGACGCGTGCTGGAACGGCTGTCATGGAAAAGGCTGGTGCTGGAGCTGGTGCTCTGTTGCATCCCCGCGCTTATCCTTAGCGCTTTTTTTGGTTATCTGCCGTGGTTTTTACTGGCGGCGGTTACGGGACTGCTTGTCTGGCATTTCTGGAATTTGTTACGCCTCTCCTGGTGGCTTTGGGTCGACAGAAGTATGACGCCGCCGCCGGGGCGGGGAAGTTGGGAACCGCTGTTATACGGTTTACACCAGATGCAGTTGCGAAATAAGAAGCGTCGCCGCGAGCTGGGGAACCTGATTAAACGTTTTCGCAGCGGCGCGGAGTCGCTGCCTGATGCCGTGGTACTGACCACAGAAGAGGGCGGCATTTTTTGGTGTAACGGTTTGGCGCAACAGATACTGGGGCTACGCTGGCCGGATGACAACGGGCAGAATATTCTCAATCTACTGCGTTATCCGGAGTTTACCCAGTATTTAAAAACGCGTGATTTCACCCGTCCGCTTCATTTGGTGCTCAATACCGGGCGGCATCTGGAGATCCGCGTCATGCCTTATACCGATAAACAACTCCTGATGGTGGCGCGCGATGTGACGCAAATGCATCAGCTTGAAGGCGCCAGACGTAACTTTTTCGCCAACGTTAGCCATGAGTTGCGTACGCCATTGACGGTATTGCAAGGCTATCTGGAAATGATGCAGGAACAGGCGCTGGAAGGGGCGACGCGAGAGAAAGCGCTGCATACGATGCGCGAGCAAACGTATCGTATGGAAGGGCTGGTAAAACAACTGCTTACGCTGTCTAAAATTGAGGCGGCCCCGGCGCTGTTATTAAATGAAAAAGTGGATGTACCGATGATGCTGCGGGTCGTGGAGCGTGAAGCGCAGACGCTCAGCCAGCAGAAACATACCTTTACGTTTGAGGTCGACGATAGTCTTAGCGTTCTGGGCAATGAAGAGCAGCTACGTAGCGCGATCTCAAACCTGGTATATAACGCAGTAAACCATACGCCGGCGGGAACGCATATTACGGTGAGCTGGCGACGTGCCGCGCATGGCGCTGAATTTTGCATTCAAGATAACGGTCCGGGGATTGCTGCCGAGCATATTCCTCGTCTGACCGAACGCTTCTACCGCGTCGATAAAGCGCGTTCGCGGCAAACGGGCGGCAGCGGCCTGGGATTGGCGATTGTGAAACATGCGTTGAATCACCATGAAAGCCGCCTTGAAATCGACAGTTCGCCTGGCAAAGGAACGCGATTTAGCTTTGTGCTGCCGGAACGTTTAATTGCCAAAAATAGTGATTAATTGCCTTTCGTAAGTATAACTTTCCATAAGCCAGCGGATGCTGGCTTATTTTCTTTGCAGTTAAGACGGGCTCGTTGAAACATTCAACGTTTGGTGATTTTTTGTTCGCATGATTAGCCATAACTTTTTCAAGAGAATGGTGTTTTATTCTGGTTGTAAATTTCATATCGCTATATTCATCTGGTTTTTAGATCCCACCTTGCTTTAAAACGTTATAAGCGTTTAAATTGCGCTTCAGGTGCTGTCATTACGACTGCATTTGCGCGGTAAATCGAAAAACAATTCTTCGCCGCATCGGTCCGGGAGCTTTTCCCGCTGAAATTGATAAAAAACGCCGCTTTATAATCCTCCGGGAAAGGCAAAAATTTTAATGTTTACAACATCACCATCCACAGGCAGTAAGACTTTATGACCCATCAGTTAAAATCGCGCGATATCATCGCCCTGGGCTTTATGACATTTGCGCTGTTCGTTGGCGCAGGCAATATTATCTTTCCTCCTATGGTCGGTTTGCAGGCGGGTGAACACGTCTGGACAGCCGCTATTGGCTTTCTGATTACCGCCGTAGGGCTACCGGTTCTTACTGTTGTGGCGCTGGCGAAAGTCGGCGGCGGCGTAGACAGCCTCAGTACGCCGATTGGTAAAGTGGCGGGACTCCTGCTGGCGACCGTTTGCTATCTGGCCGTCGGGCCGTTATTTGCGACGCCGCGTACCGCGACGGTGTCGTTTGAGGTCGGTATCGCTCCGTTGACCGGCGATTCTGCAATGCCGTTGCTGATTTACAGCGTGGTCTATTTCGCTATCGTTATTCTGGTTTCCCTCTATCCGGGTAAACTGCTGGATACGGTGGGGAATTTCCTGGCGCCGTTGAAAATTATTGCGCTGGTCATCCTGTCCGTCGCGGCTATCGTTTGGCCTGCCGGTCCAATCAGCAACGCCCTGGACGCTTATCAGAATGCGGCCTTTTCTAACGGGTTTGTGAACGGCTATCTGACGATGGATACGCTGGGCGCAATGGTGTTTGGTATCGTTATTGTGAACGCGGCGCGTTCTCGCGGCGTTACCGAAGCGCGCCTGTTGACGCGTTACACGGTCTGGGCCGGCCTGATGGCGGGCGTGGGGCTGACGCTGCTTTACCTTGCCTTGTTCCGCTTAGGTTCTGATAGCGCGACGCTGGTCGATCAGTCAGCGAACGGCGCGGCGATTCTTCATGCCTACGTTCAGCATACCTTTGGCGGCGCGGGAAGCTTCCTGCTGGCGGCGCTGATCTTTATCGCGTGTCTGGTGACGGCGGTGGGGCTGACCTGCGCCTGCGCTGAGTTTTTCGCGCAGTATATTCCGCTGTCTTACCGCACGCTGGTCTTTATTCTCGGCGGCTTCTCTATGGTGGTGTCAAACCTCGGACTGAGCCATCTGATTCAAATCTCCATTCCGGTGCTGACGGCTATCTATCCGCCATGTATCGCACTGGTTGTATTAAGTTTTACCCGCTCATGGTGGCATAATTCCACCCGTATCATCGCGCCGGCCATGTTTATCAGTCTGCTTTTTGGTATCCTTGACGGCATCAAAGCATCTGCCTTTGGCGATATGCTGCCAGCCTGGAGTCAGCGTTTGCCGCTGGCGGAACAGGGACTGGCGTGGTTGATGCCAACGGTGGTGATGGTGATCCTGGCGATTATCTGGGATCGCGCGGCGGGTCGGCAGGTGACCTCCAGCGCCCACTAAAATCGCTGACATATGTGTACACCACGGGGCTTAACGCCCCGTGGTTTTTTATTGTGTTGATAGGTCAGAAATTGATGGAAAGCAATAATAAGCTAAAGCGTGGGCTGAGCACCCGGCACATTCGCTTTATGGCATTAGGTTCGGCAATCGGCACCGGCCTGTTTTACGGCTCGGCGGACGCCATCAAAATGGCGGGGCCGAGCGTGCTGTTGGCCTATATTATTGGCGGGGTCGCGGCATATATCATTATGCGCGCATTGGGGGAAATGTCCGTTCACAACCCTGCCGCCAGCTCATTTTCGCGCTATGCGCAGGAAAACCTCGGCCCGCTTGCGGGCTACATTACCGGCTGGACCTACTGTTTTGAGATCCTGATCGTCGCCATTGCTGACGTGACCGCGTTCGGCATTTACATGGGGGTCTGGTTCCCCGCCGTGCCGCACTGGATTTGGGTGCTTAGCGTGGTGCTGATCATTTGCGCCATCAACCTGATGAGCGTCAAGGTGTTCGGCGAGCTGGAGTTTTGGTTCTCCTTCTTCAAAGTCGCCACCATTATTATCATGATTGTCGCGGGTATCGGCATCATTGTGTGGGGAATTGGCAACGGCGGGCAGCCCACCGGCATTCATAACCTGTGGAGCAACGGCGGCTTCTTCAGCAATGGCTGGCTGGGAATGATCATGTCGCTGCAAATGGTGATGTTCGCTTACGGCGGGATTGAGATTATCGGTATCACCGCCGGGGAAGCGAAAGACCCGGAGAAATCCATTCCGCGCGCCATTAACTCAGTACCGATGCGTATCCTGGTATTTTATGTCGGCACGCTGTTCGTCATTATGTCTATCTATCCGTGGAATCAGGTCGGCACAAACGGCAGTCCATTTGTGCTGACGTTCCAGCATATGGGGATTACCTTTGCCGCCAGCATTCTGAACTTTGTGGTATTGACCGCCTCGCTTTCCGCTATCAACTCCGATGTGTTTGGCGTAGGCCGTATGCTGCATGGTATGGCGGAGCAGGGGAGCGCGCCGAAAATCTTTGCCAAAACGTCACGCCGTGGTATTCCGTGGGTCACTGTGCTGGTGATGACGATTGCGCTGCTGTTTGCGGTTTACCTGAACTACATCATGCCGGAAAACGTCTTCCTGGTGATTGCCTCGCTGGCGACGTTTGCGACGGTATGGGTATGGATTATGATCCTGCTGTCGCAAATCGCCTTCCGCCGTCGTTTACCGCCGGAAGAGGTAAAAGCGCTGAAATTTAAGGTGCCGGGCGGTGTCGTCACGACGATAGCGGGTCTGATTTTCCTGGTCTTCATTATTGCGCTTATCGGCTACCATCCGGATACCCGCATCTCACTGTACGTGGGCTTCGCCTGGATAGTTCTGCTGTTGATTGGCTGGATGTTTAAACGCCGTCGCGACCGTCAATTGGCGCAGGCGTAGTCGTTTTTCTCTGCCTTATCCGGTCTGCAGACAATGGTAGGCCGGATAAGCGGAGCCGTTTCTCCTCCTGGAGTCTCCTCCCCTAATAAACCCCTGGATGATGAGTTATCCTTTAAATCTCTGTGGCAAGGTGGCCCCATTTTCAGTAGAGGGGATACGAGATGTTGAATGCCTGGCACTTACCGGTTGCCCCATTTGTGAAGCAACATAACGATAAATTAACCATTACGCTGTGGCTGAGCGGAGAAAATCCGCCGTCTCGCGTGACGTTGCGCTCAGAATTCGATAATGAAGAAATCTCACTGGCGATGCGCAAACAGCGCCGCCAGCCGCAGCCGGGCGTGACGGCGTGGCGAGCGACGCTCAATATCGCGTTAGGGCAGCCCCGTCGCCGTTACAGCTTTAAATTGCTTTGGCACGACCGCCAGCTTTGGTTTACGCCGCAGGGATTTAGCTGCTTTCCGCCCGCGCGTCTGGAACAATTTGCGGTTGATGTGCCGGATAGCGGCCCGCAGTGGGTCGCCGATCAAATTTTTTATCAGATCTTCCCGGATCGTTTTGCCCGCAGCCAGTCTCGTGAAGCCGGGCAGGATAAGGTGTATTACCACCATGCTGCCGGTCACGACATCGTGCGTAAAGAGTGGGATGAACCGCTCACTCCCCAGGCGGGCGGTTCCACCTTTTACGGCGGCTGTCTGAATGGCATTTGTGAGAAGCTGCCGTATCTGAAAAAACTGGGTGTCACAGCGCTATATCTGAATCCGGTATTTACCGCGCCGAGCGTCCATAAGTACGACACGGAAGATTATCGCCATGTCGATCCGCAATTTGGCGGCGATCGGGCGCTGCTACGCCTGCGGCGTGAAACGCAAGCACAGGGCATGAGGCTGGTGCTGGATGGCGTGTTTAACCATAGCGGCGACTCGCATGCGTGGTTTGACAGGCATAACCGCAGCACTGGCGGCGCGTGCCATCACCCGGACTCGCCGTGGCGTGACTGGTACTCCTTTTCACCACAAGGCGTGGCGCTGGACTGGCTGGGTTATCCGAGCCTGCCGAAACTCGATTATCAATCAGAAACGCTGGTGGATGAGATCTATCGCGGTGAGGACAGTATCGTTCGTCACTGGCTAAAGGCTCCGTGGAATATGGACGGCTGGCGGCTGGATGTCGTACATATGCTGGGCGAGGCGGGCGGGGCGCGTCATAATTTGCAGCACGTCGCCGGTATTACCCGGGCGGCAAAAGAGGCGCAGCCCGAAGCCTATATTGTGGGGGAACATTTCGGCGATGCGCGGCAGTGGCTACAGGCCGATGCGGAAGATGCCGCCATGAATTATCGCGGCTTCACCTTCCCGCTATGGGGATTTCTCGCCAATACTGATATCGCTTACGAACCACAGCATATTGATGCCCGGACCTGTATCGCGTGGATGGATAACTACCGCGCCGGGCTGTCACATCAGCAACAACTGCGCATGTTTAATCAACTCGACAGCCATGATACTGCGCGCTTTAAAACTCTGCTGGGTAAAGACGCGGCGCGCCTGCCGCTGGCGGTGGTCTGGCTGTTTACCTGGCCCGGCGTGCCATGTATTTATTCCGGCGATGAAGTCGGCGTGGACGGCGCAAATGACCCCATGTGCCGCAAACCGTTCCCATGGGATGAACGCAAGCAGGACGGCAACTTGCTGGCGCTGTACCAGCGTATGGCGAAACTGCGCCAGAGCAGTCTGGCGCTGCGTCGTGGCGGATGCCAGGCGCTGTATGCCGAAGGTGACGTAGTGGTATTCGTGCGAGTTTATCAGCAGCAGCGGGCGCTGGTGGCGATTAACCGGGGCGAGGCCTGTGAAGTGGCGCTGGAAGCGTTGCCGTTGCTGAACGTGGCCGGATGGCAATGTAAAACGGGAAGCGGTGATATCCGCGAGGGAAGACTTAGTTTACCCGCGATTTCCGCGACGGTATGGATGAATCGTTGAGGCGAGGTGGTTCGTAACACCTTACGCATAAAAAAGGCTCGCATTCGCGAGCCTTTTATCAATGCACTGACTTACAGGCTGGAAATGTTCTCAGCCAGGTATTTAGCCACGCCGTCCGGAGAGGCGTTCATGCCTTCTTTGCCTTTTTCCCACTGCGCCGGGCAGACATCACCGTGCTCTTCGTGGAACTGCAGCGCGTCGACCATACGCAGCATTTCGTCGATATTACGACCCAGCGGCAGATCGTTTACGACCTGGTGGCGAACAATACCGTTAGCGTCAATCAGGAAAGAGCCGCGCAGCGCAACGCCTTCGTCCGGGTGTTCGATACCGTAAGCTTTCTGAATTTCACGCTTCACGTCGGCGACCATTGCGTATTTCACCGGGCCAATGCCGCCTTTATCGACAGGGGTGTTACGCCATGCGTTGTGAACGAACTCAGAGTCGAAAGAAACGCCGACCACTTCAACGCCGCGCTTCTGGAATTCTTCATAACGTTTATCAAAGGCGATCAGCTCAGACGGGCAAACAAAAGTGAAGTCCATCGGCCAGAAGAACAGAACGGTCGTTTTACCATTGGTGTGTTGTTTGAAGTTGAATTTATCAACAATCTCACCGCTACCCAGTACCGCCGCAGCGGTGAAATCCGGGGCCTGACGAGTAACCAGTACCATAATAATTCTCCTGCAATATTAAGGGTTTTAGAACGCAACGCGGGCAGTATAGGGAGGGCGAAGCGACAAAACAATGCGGTCTTGACAATCAATGAGACAGCTTTTGCCTATCGATCGGGTCATTATAAATCGTAATGATGACCCTTTTATGACAGCGAACGATCTTTCTGCCAACGGCGGATCTGACGCACGCCCTCGCTATCAGGCCGTCACAGCGCTTTGCGGGCGGCCTGTGCCATCATACGCGGATAAAAATGCCAGAAGCGCTCTTCTAACGCGTCGTAGTGCGCGTCCAGATCGTACCAGGAATCACGCAAGGCATCCAGCCGGGGACGGCGATTCGCCATGCCATTCAGCACGTTTTGAATGAAATCCATATCGCGATACCGCTCTAACCATTTTTCTGACCAAAGATAATCATTCAGGTTGACAAAGCGCGGCGGGGAGTCGGGCAGAATCGTCGCGACCTGCGCATGGGCGTAGCCGACAAACGCCTGAAGTGGAAAATCGGGAGAGATTTGCGTCCAGTGACGCGATAAAAAATGATCCCACATGACGTCCAGCGTAATGGGCGCCACGCGCCGCGTTTCATGGCGGAACCACTCTCGCGCCTCACGAACTTCCGGCAGGTTGTCGGTCATGACGTCAATACGCCGATGCATATAAATACCCTCTACCACGTCAGGAGGATAATGCGTTGCCGGGTTACCGCGGACAAAATCGGCCAGAAGATTACCGGAAAGCGAGCTGTCGGCAAGGTGCGCCAGATGCAGGTGAGCAAGAAAATTCATTATTGATTCTCTGTCCAAAAAGCGGGTAACGGTTGCAGCGGGAACGCCCCGGCACTAGACTACCCGCCTCTTATTTTAGTCTGAGTCAGAGTCATGCGCGTTACCGATTTTTCCTTTGAACTACCCGAATCCCTGATTGCCCACTACCCACAGCCGGAACGCAGTCGCTGCCGTTTGCTGTCATTAGAGGGGCCGACGGGCGCGCTGACGCACGGTACTTTCACCGATCTGCTCGATAAGCTCAACCCTGGCGATTTGCTGGTCTTCAATAATACCCGCGTGATCCCGGCGCGGCTCTTTGGCCGTAAAGCCAGCGGCGGCAAGATAGAAGTGCTGGTCGAACGTATGCTCGATGATAAACGCATCCTGGCGCATATTCGCGCTTCTAAAGCGCCAAAACCGGGCACGGAACTGCTGCTGGGCGACGACGAAAGTATTCACGCGACCATGACCGCGCGTCACGGCGCTCTGTTTGAAGTTGAGTTTAATGACCCGCGTCCGGTGCTGGATATTCTTAACGCCATCGGCCATATGCCGTTGCCGCCGTACATCGACCGCCCGGACGAGGACGCCGACCGCGAACTGTACCAGACGGTCTACAGTGAAAAACCGGGCGCCGTCGCCGCGCCGACCGCGGGGCTGCACTTTGATGAGCCGCTGCTGGCGGCGCTTCGTGAGAAAGGTATCGAAATGGCGTTTGTTACGCTACACGTAGGCGCGGGCACTTTCCAGCCGGTGCGTGTCGATACCATTGAAGATCACATCATGCACTCCGAATATGCTGAGGTGCCGCAAGAGGTGGTCGACGCGGTGCTGGCGGCGAAAGCGCGCGGCAACCGAGTTATCGCCGTCGGCACGACCTCGGTACGCTCGCTGGAAAGCGCGGCGCAGGCGGCAAAAAGCGATTTGATAGAGCCGTTCTTCGGCGATACGCAAATCTTTATTTATCCAGGTTATCAATACAAAGTGATTGATGCGCTGATCACCAACTTCCATCTGCCGGAATCGACGTTGATTATGCTGGTTTCCGCATTTGCCGGTTATCAACACACCATGAATGCCTATAAGACTGCTGTAGAACAAAAATATCGCTTTTTTAGCTACGGGGACGCGATGTTTATCACGTACAATCCGCAGGCTATTTCTGAGCGTCCGTAAGAAGGCTATCTCACTTGCCATTTTGACGCCGGGCAGTGCTCGCCATCCTCACGTACTGCGTGTACGCTCCGGTGGTTGTGCGCTGGTCGACTCCAAACTGGCTGCGTCGATGACGCCTTCGGGAATTTATTAGCTATGGAATCATTCCGTAGCGAGTCGTTAAACGTCGGACTGTTTTTCTGACGCAGGAGTGATAATGAAATTTGAGTTAGATACCACCGATGGTCGCGCGCGTCGCGGTCGTCTGGTGTTTGATCGTGGCGTAGTGGAAACGCCTGCTTTTATGCCTGTGGGTACTTACGGTACCGTGAAAGGCATGACGCCGGAAGAAGTGGAAGCGACCGGCGCGCAGATTATTCTCGGCAACACTTTCCACCTGTGGCTGCGCCCGGGTCAGGAGATCATGAAGCTGCATGGCGATCTGCACGATTTTATGCAGTGGAAAGGGCCGATTCTCACCGATTCCGGCGGCTTCCAGGTCTTCAGCCTCGGCGATATTCGTAAGATTACCGAGCAAGGCGTGCACTTCCGTAACCCGATCAACGGCGATCCGATTTTCCTCGATCCGGAAAAGTCGATGGAGATCCAGTACGATCTCGGTTCCGATATCGTGATGATCTTTGATGAATGTACGCCGTACCCGGCAGACTGGGACTATGCTAAACGCTCGATGGAGATGTCGTTGCGTTGGGCGAAGCGTAGCCGCGACCGTTTTGATAGCCTTGGCAATAAGAATGCGCTTTTTGGCATCATTCAGGGCAGCGTTTACGAAGATTTACGCGATATCTCGGTGAAAGGTCTGGTAGAGATTGGCTTTGATGGCTACGCTGTCGGCGGTTTGGCTGTCGGTGAGCCGAAAGCAGATATGCACCGCATTCTGGAGCACGTTTGCCCGCAGATCCCGGCTGACAAACCGCGTTACCTGATGGGCGTGGGTAAACCGGAAGATCTGGTGGAAGGGGTGCGTCGCGGTATTGATATGTTTGACTGTGTCATGCCAACGCGAAATGCCCGTAACGGTCATCTGTTTGTGACCGACGGCGTGGTGAAGATTCGTAATGCAAAGCATAAAAGCGACACCAGCCCGCTTGACGCCGAGTGCGATTGCTACACCTGTCGCAATTATTCACGCGCTTACTTGCATCATCTCGACCGTT